>ENA-ORRQ01000386-ORRQ01000386.1-human-gut-metagenome-genome-assembly--contig:-NODE-386-length-44694-cov-15.807142_pt1 | contig 44694 bp, 34 predicted proteins | sample MGYA00242177_ERZ509138 | MGnify/ENA primary metagenome ERZ509138 (study PRJEB26280, sample SAMEA2338628) | human gut metagenome | biome: human gut; feature: human-associated habitat; material: faeces... | reverse complement strand
ACTGTATTTCAATAACTTCAAAGACCGATTAGCCAACTTTTATTGGACAGTAGTGGCCATATATATAAAATGTGTGTACAGCAATCGGGCATAAAGTATACTGAAAGATTGTCATACATTTAAGACAAAATGTCAGATTAAGGCCTTGGGCATGTATTTTGATTCTCTGATAGCAGACAATCGTAAAAAGATTGGATTCAGGAATAACAAAATAAGAAAAAAGAAAGGAGACTACAATATATGACATTCGACAAATTCACAATCAAAGCGCAAGAGGCTGTGCAGGAGGCAGTAAACACCGCACAACGCTCAGGGCAGCAGTCGATTGAGCCGGTTCATCTGCTCAAGGGTTTGATGAACAAAGCGAAAGACGTTACCAACTTCTTGTTCCAGAAGCTTGGCGTCAACGCAATGCAGATTGAGACTGTGGTTGACCGTGAGATTAGCCGCTTGCCAAGGGTTCAGGGCGGACAGCCTTATCTCAGCAACGAGAGCAACAGCGTGCTTCAGAAAGCCGTAGACATCTCGCAAAAGATGGGTGATGAGTTTATCAGCGTTGAACCTGTAATGCTGGCATTGCTCGAAGTTAACTCTACGGCAAGCCGCATAATGAAAGACGCAGGTTGCACCGAAAAGGAAATGCGCGCGGCTATAAACGAGCTGCGTCAGGGACAGAAGGTGCAGTCGCAGTCGGCAGACGAAAACTATCAGAGTCTGGAAAAATATGCCAAGAACCTGGTTGAGGAGGCACGACAGGGCAAACTCGACCCTGTGATTGGCCGTGACGAGGAAATTCGTCGTGTACTTCAGATTCTGTCACGCCGTACAAAGAACAACCCTATACTTATAGGTGAGCCGGGAACAGGTAAGACAGCCATCGTTGAAGGACTGGCTGAACGTATAGTCCGCGGCGATGTGCCTGAGAACCTGAAAGACAAGCAGCTCTACTCGCTCGACATGGGTGCGCTGGTTGCCGGAGCTAAATATAAAGGAGAGTTTGAGGAGCGTCTGAAGAGCGTCATCAAAGAGGTTACCAACAGTAACGGTCGTATCATCTTGTTCATAGATGAGATTCACACACTAGTTGGTGCCGGCGGAGGTGAAGGCGCAATGGATGCCGCCAACATACTGAAACCTGCGCTTGCGCGTGGTGAGCTGCGCAGCATAGGTGCCACGACACTCAACGAATATCAGAAGTATTTTGAGAAGGACAAGGCTCTTGAAAGGAGATTCCAGACCGTCATGGTTGACGAGCCTGACGAGCTTAGCGCAATAAGCATACTGCGTGGTCTGAAGGAACGCTACGAGAATCACCATAAGGTGCGTATTCAGGATGATGCCTGCATTGCAGCCGTCAAACTGTCGGAGCGTTACATCAGCGACCGTTTCCTTCCTGATAAGGCCATCGACCTTATGGACGAGGCTGCGGCTAAGCTGAGAATGGAGCGCGACTCTGTGCCTGAGGAACTTGACGAGATTACCCGTAAGCTGAAACAGCTCGAGATTGAGCGCGAGGCCATCAAGCGTGAGAACGACCAGCCGAAGATTGAACAGCTCGACAAAGAGATTGCCGAACTGAAAGATCAGGAAAAGGTGTTCCGTGCTAAATGGGAAAGCGAGAAGGCTCTCGTCAACAAGATTCAGCAGGACAAGCAGCAGATGGAGCAGCTCAAATTTGAAGCTGAGCGCGCTGAGCGTGAAGGCAACTATGAGCGTGTGGCAGAAATCCGCTACAGCAGCTTGAAGAAACTTGAAGACGACATCAAGAACATTCAGGCTCAGCTGCGCAACACTCAGGGCGGAGCTGCAATGGTTCGCGAGGAAGTTACTGCCGACGATATAGCTGAGGTGGTAAGCCGCTGGACAGGAATACCTGTAACGCGAATGATGCAGAGCGAGCGCGAGAAGCTGTTGCACCTTGAGGAGGAATTGCACAAGCGTGTAATAGGTCAGGAAGAGGCCATAACGGCAGTGAGCGACGCCGTTCGCCGTAGCCGTGCCGGACTGCAAGACCCGAAGCGCCCAATAGCTTCGTTCATCTTCCTCGGTACTACCGGTGTAGGTAAGACAGAACTTGCAAAGGCCTTGGCCGAATATCTGTTCAACGACGAGACCATGATGACGCGAATAGATATGAGTGAGTATCAGGAAAAGTTCAGCGTCAGCCGTCTTATCGGAGCGCCTCCTGGATACGTTGGCTACGACGAGGGCGGACAGCTCACCGAGGCAGTAAGGCGTAAACCTTATTCGGTTGTGCTCTTCGATGAGATAGAGAAGGCTCACCCGGATGTGTTCAACATCCTGCTTCAGGTACTCGACGACGGTCGTCTGACCGATAACAAGGGACGTACCGTAAACTTCAAGAACACTATCATCATCATGACTTCTAACCTGGGAAGCCAGTTGATACGTGAAGACTTGGAGAAACACGGCGGAAAACTCGACAGCAACGAGCAGTCGCTGCTCAACAACCAGCTTATGACGATGCTGAAGAAGACCATACGTCCTGAGTTCCTCAACCGTATCGACGACATAATAATGTTCCTGCCGCTGACTAAAGAGCAGATTGCAGGAGTGGTTAAGTTGCAGATGAACGCAGTCAAGAAGATGCTTGAGCCTCAGGGCTTCACACTCGAATACACCGACGCAGCCATCAACTGGCTTGCCGACGCAGGTTACGATCCTGAGTTTGGTGCGCGTCCTGTTAAGAGAGCAATACAAGACTATGTGCTCAACGACCTCTCTAAGAAGCTTCTTGCTGAGGAGGTTAGCCGTGAGAAGCCGATTATCATCGACGCTAACGGCGCAGGACTTGTGTTCCGTAACTAATGCATGACTGGTAGTCATAACCTAATATAAAAAGGATGTTTTCACAGAACATCTCCCACATCAAAAGGGGACGGGTAAGTATTTTTACCCGCCCCCTTCTTTTTTGTTTATTATCAATAATAACTATCAAGAACGTAGGGACGTACCCCAGGTGCGTCCACCATCCAATTATATATAAACAACAATGCCTTTATGTGGACGCACCTGGGGTACGTCCCTACATTTTACCAATGCTACACAAAATTAAAGGCATATATTTTTTACCGAAAAATCCAAAAAGAAACATCAGTTTCACGCAATGCAACACATTGAAACATAATAAAGACATTAACGGCTATAATGTAAAATTAAATTTGTAACTTTGCAGTAACATAACATCAGCGTCTGCCCTATATGGCATTTCAGCCATGCTGACGCTAAAGAAAAGGAAACAATATACCTGACAAGACATAATATTACAAACCGGAAAAAGATAAATGCCATGAAAAAACTATTTATAACACTGACCATAATTCTTGCAGCCACCATGGCCTATGCGCAAGAGACGTTCAAGAATCCTGTTGTGTGGGCAGATATGCCCGACCCTGATGTGATACGCACCGGCGACGACTTCTGGCTCGTAACAACCACAATGCACCTTATGCCCGGCGCGCCGATAATGCACTCTAAGGATTTGGTAAACTGGGAGACGGTGAGCTATCTCTTCGACAGGCTCGACGAAACGCCAAAATACAATATGCAAGGCGGAACTGTTTACGGACGCGGACAATGGGCCACGTCAATAAGATACCACAACGGCACATTCTATGCGCTGTTCTCGCCTAACGACGAGCCGTTCCGCTCGTTTGTCTACACAACAAAAGACCCGCGCAAGGGATGGACGCTGCACTCTCGCCTGCCCCACTTTCACGACGCGTCGCTGTTCTTCGACGATGACGGGCGCGTGTATGTGTTCAGCGGAACAGGCAAACTGACCGAACTTAACGCCGACCTTACGGCCAAGAAGGAGGGCGGAGTTGACATCACACTCAACGTGCGCGACGAAGAGGAGAACAATCTGCTCGAAGGCAGTCGCGTGATAAAGCACGACGGACGCTATTATCTGCTCATGATTTCATGGCCGAAGGACAAGCCGCGCCGACAGCTGTGCTACCGCGCCGACAAGATAACAGGACCTTATGAGAAGAAGGTGATACTTGAAGACAACTTTGCCGGGTTCCCCTATGCCGGACAGGGCACCATCGTTGACGACGGACACGGCAACTGGTATGGCTTCATATTCCAGGACCGCGGAGCCGTAGGCCGTGTGCCGCTGCTCATGCCGTGCCGCTGGACCGACGGATGGCCCATGCTGGGCGACATAAACGGCAAGGTGCCTCTGACGATGAACAAGCCTGTGCAGGGTTATAAAGATATTGACATTGTGGTGAGCGACGACTTCAACGGCGACACGCTCGACCTTAAGCACTGGCAATGGAACCATAATCCGGCTAACGACTTCTGGAAAGTGGCCGACGGACATCTGCGTTTGAAAACCTGCCGTGTGGTTGACAACCTGTATATGGCACCCAACACGCTGTCGCAGCGCATGGAGGGACCAAAATGCAGCGCGTATATAGAGATTGACTTCAGCAACATGAGAGACGGCGACCGCGCCGGATTTGCAGCATTCAACGGCCATTCGGGCATAATGACAATAGAGAAGGAAAACGGCAATACATGGCTGACTGTAACGCAAACGCAGGTGAACCTTACGCAGAAGGAACATCTCGTGAGCAGCGTTGACACGCAGGAGAAGGCACGCATAAGCATAACAGGCAACAGGATTTTCCTTCGCATCGACGGCGACTTCAATCTGGGACGCGACATAGCCACATTCTACTACAGCGCCGACGGAAAGAAATGGACCCCGATAGGCGGAGAATTTAAAATGAAATTCGACTACCGCCGCCTGTTCATGGGCACAAGATATGCCCTGTTTAACTACGCCACCAAACAGCCCGGAGGATATGTTGACATAGAAAAATTTGTTTATAAGAAAGAAGAAAAATAAGACATAAGCCCATCATGACAACAAGGATTGCCATAATAGGCGGCGGTGCAGCAGGATGCTTTGCCGCGATATGCCTGAAAGAGCGCATGCCAGAAGCATGCGTAACTGTATATGAGAGCGGAAACAAGCTGCCGGCAAAGGTAGCATAACGTGAGCTGACAGACAACATGTCGAGTATAATTGTAATGTCATTTGTCTGTCAGTTTTTTACGACTTTACCGGATATCTAACTTATCCTTCATCTTTTCTATGTCTTCCAAATCATTTCAGAAACATAATAATAAATATTTTACTCACGAAAGAGGACTTATTTCTGATATTCACCCTAATACTGATTACACTATTATTTTCATCTTGTTCACAAGATTATAACCAATCTCAGAAACACAAAAAGCGAAGTTAAAAATAGCAAATGCTACAATTTGGGCAACACCATACTATTCAATTATTTCAATAATTTTCTCTCACCATTATCACCACTTTCCAATATGTTCATCTGGTGAATGGCTATTTGGTTAAGTTTTATAAGCCTTTCATTTTGAGGAATACCTTGCTCTATAAACACTGCATTCAGGTTTTCCATATTTGACAGGCAGATAAGTTCATTTACGGTGGCATAGTCACGAATATTACCATTCAATTCAGGATTAGCATCTCTCCATTGCTTTGCTGTTATTCCAAACATTGCCACATTTAACACATCAGCCTCATTGGCATAAATAACATTAGCCTGCTTAGGCGTAACTTCGTTTGGAATAAGATTATGCTTTATGGCGTCAGTATGTATACGATAATTTATTTTGGACAACTCACGTTTAGCCGACCATCCGAGTTGACTAAATTCGTTTGCCTTCAATCGCTGAAACTCTTCAATCAAATAAAGTTTGAAAGTAACACTAATAGCAGAACCAAATTCAAAAGCGACATCTTTATGTGCATACGTTCCACCATAACGTCCTTTTTTAACAACAATACCGATGGCATTGGTACGTTCTATCCATTCAGAAGCACTAAGTACAAAAGACGGTAAACCTGCGTTTCTTCTAAAGTGGTCAAATTCGACCACTTTAAAATTTGGATTATGAATAATTTCCCATGTTCCAAGAAATTCTATTGTATAACGATTTCTTATCCAATTTTTAATTATATCAGCCGACCTGCTGTCACCATCTTTGGCTGAAGCCATATCTGTAAGTGATATATAATCTTGTTTTTCCCAATGAAAAACATTTATTTGTGTATTTTGAACCGTTATCTTCACCATGTAATCAAAGTATTAAATTTTATCACAAAGATAACTATAAATTACTTAACTCAAGTAAATTGAACAAACTTTCAACATCATTTTTTGATAACCTATTCTGCACTACTTAAATGTGTCTTTATATTACAATTGACAAGATCCGCCCCACAACACCCCTACTTTGGTTAAACAAAAATGTCTGTCCCGGTATTATCGAGACAGACACATTAAAACCGCACGATGGCAGATTCATTATTTTTACTTTGTTATAACCATTCCTCCAAGCGGCTGCATGGTTACTTTCAGCATACCTTTAGAGTCAACTTTTACTGTTTTAAGTGCAGACGATGCTATGTCTTCGCCCTTTTTCTTCTTGTTGTCAGTATAAAGCTTGACCTTCTGTCCGGCAAACATCGGCAGACTAATGTTTATTGTCATAGGCTTGTCGGTGCCGTTGAGTCCGCCTACATACCAGTCGTTGCCGTGACGGCGCGCCATTACTACATATTTTGTCGGGTATCCGTCGACAAAATGCGTCTCGTTCCACGCAGTGGGCACAGCCTTAAGAAAGTCTTTCTCAAACTGCGGCAGTTCGGCTATGTTGTCGGGTTGAACGGCTATACACTGCACACTTGCCTGATTGGTGATGGCCGTTGCCATCTCAAACACGTCTGTCGTGCGGCGATAGTTGCCCGCGTCGGTGCCACGGCCAAGGCGGTGCTTCATTATCACTCCGCCCCAGTCCATACTTCCTATGGCGTTGCGCGAGAAGGGGTGCATGGTGAGTTCAAAGCCTTCAAGGTCGCAATGTCTCTGTGTGAAATAAAGATTCTCCGAAGCCAAAACAGCCTCACTGCCGACATAATTAGGATACATGCGCTCCCATCCGCGCGGAATGGTGCATCCGTGGAATATCACTTGCAGTCCGTAGCGGTTGGCATCGCTCAGTATGTCTTCATAAAGGCGCATCGTTTCCTGCTTGTCGCCTCCGAAGAAATCAACCTTTATGCCCTTTGCGCCGATGCTCTTCAGCCATTTCATCTCCCTGTCGCGTGCCACGGCAGTGTTCATGCAGTTGCGCGGAGTCTGCGGAGCGTCGTTGGCGGCTCCGTTAGAGTTATACCAGAACAGCAGACTTACGCCCTTTGACTGTGCATAACGGCTAAGTTCTGCCACACGGTCGCGGCCTATATTAACATCCCATCCGGCATCCACGAGCACATACTCATAGCCCATATTGGCGGCAAGATCAATGAATGCCACCTGATCGTCATAGTTAATTGAGTTGTCCTGCCACAGCAGCCAGCTCCATGTATAGCGGCCCGGCTTATAGTCGGTTGATGCCTCATACTTCGGTTCAACCACATCGAAGGGCACAGTTGTCTCAACAATAGGCTTCAGCGTCTTGCCAAGCGTAATGGTGCGCCACGGCGTAGAGCCGGGAACGGTGACGGCAGCACAGGCACTTCCAAATCCGTTGTTCTCGCCTTTGTCGGGAAAAGCCACCGTGTAGCCCTTGCCCTCGGCATAGTCGCTTAGGTGAGAACCGCAATAGCCTGCGTCGACACCGGTCTCGCTCACCAGCGCCCATCCGTCGTTACCAATGCGGAAAAGGCACGGAAAAGTGTAGCCATGACCGAAAGCCGACTTGACATTCATCGGCGCGTCGGCTGTATAGTCTTCCTCATAGCTCGGTTTTGTGCGCATCCAGCCCGTCATAGGGCCAATCTGAGGACAGATAAAAGTGGTGGTCTTACCCGGAAAATTAAAGCTGCTCGCCTCGCTGTAGACAACAGCACAGCGGTAGTCGCTGCCCTCAATGGGCAACAACGTGTAGCGATATGCCACATCGTTGTCAGACACGCAGAACGTAACTTTCATTTTCTTTCCGTCGTCTTTCTTGAAAACTACGTCGAGCTGATTGGCTGTATAATGAACGGCAGATGTCTTTGTCCTCGTTATTTCATACTTTTTGTCAATCTTACTCTCGTCCGACTTGTCGATTATAAGGCCCGACGTAAAGTCGGCTATGTCGGTCTTCAGTCCTAATGCCGACCTTTCTAACATTACAGTGCCGTCGTAACTGACCTTATATCCGGGCATTCCGCCGTCGTCAGACACACTCACAACAAGTTTGCCGTCGGGCGACTTAACGTCCACATCGGCCGCGTCGGCACCCATAGCAGCAAACAATGCTACAGATAATAAAAACAAGTGTTTCATTTTTCTTGATATTTTTTTGTTTCAGGTTAATCACATTAAGTCTCAGCCATCAGCATGCCGCAACGCATGGGCACATTCTCATAAAAGATTACATAACATACATGCTGCATGGCTACTCACAGCGCTGGTGACTTGCCACACCGCTAAGACGCTACAAAATTAAAAAATATTCGTAAACGGCGCAAAGCAAGCCTGCCATATTTCTTATAAAAAGAATATTAAGAACGATTTACTGCCAAACAAAACCTACAAAAATCGTGGCCATGACAAAACCCGAACGCTTGCAAAACACGGCAAAACGCAATGCAAAAGCATACCTTTTGCAGTATGAAAGGGCACATATTGCAATGCAAAAGGCATGCTTTTACACAACGGATGCTATCCAAATATATCACCCCGACAACATTAACCTATATCATCAACGGATAATATAAAAAAGTTTTGTTAAAAACTCATCACTCATCACAACGGCACTTAACCTTCTGGCATACAGGCGATTAAAGTGTGACGAGTTGAATTTCAGACTCATCACACATATCGCTCTGCCCCCGTTTCAGGCCGTGAACAGGCAGCCTACGGCAACAGATATAAGCAAATAAGACCCAAAAAGTGAACAAAAAATTAACCTTCAAGCGTTTTTTTCAGATATTTAAGGTATGATGTGATGAGTCTGAAATTCAACTCGTCACGCCGTATACATCTGTAAATCAATTGGTTACGTTTTAATGTGACGAGTGATGAGTTTTAAACAAAATTTTTTTTCATTCTACAACCGCAAAATAACTCCCGCTGAATATCGGCAAAGACAATAAATAACGGAATAAAAACGGCGAAGACGCTAAAGCCAACTGGAGTATATAAACAAAAAAAGCCCCGATACCACATCGGAGCAATTTCTTTCTGTTTTTGAATGTCTTAGTCTTTAGTATTAATGTAGCATGTAATTCTGAAAATCTTTATTATCGAGAGCAAAGGTAGCCAAAAAATTGATACAAGTCAAAAATACATAGTGTTTAATGAAAAAAAACTACGTAAACGTTTACGGAATATAATAATATTTTATAACTTTTTGGACGAAAATAAAAACAATTTGTCAGACGTCTGTTTCGCTTAACGTTAAGCAAGAGTTAAGAATAAATTTTTATTTTGTTTTTCAACATAAAAAACGTAACTTTGTACTTATTATATATTAACGATTAAAATCAACGAATGAAAGAATTTGTCATCTCTGAAGTAAAAGCCGAAACAGCCATTCTGGTAGGACTAATCACGCAGGAACAGAACGAGGCCAAGACAAAAGAATATCTTGACGAGCTCGAATTTCTTGCCGACACGGCAGGGGCCGTAACAGTGAAGCGATTCACGCAGAAAGTGGGCGGACCTAACCAGACTACCTATGTAGGCAAGGGAAAGCTGGAAGAAATAAAGCAATATATCAAAGATGAAGAAGACGCAGAACGCGAAATCGGAATGGTTATCTTCGACGATGAGCTGTCTGCCAAACAAATACGCAACATCGAAAACGAGCTTAAAGTAAAAATACTCGACCGCACATCGCTCATTCTCGACATATTCGCAATGCGCGCACAGACAGCCAACGCCAAGACTCAGGTGGAGCTGGCACAATACAGATACATGCTGCCGCGACTGCAGCGACTGTGGACTCACCTTGAACGTCAGGGAGGAGGAAGCGGCTCAGGCGGCGGAAAAGGCTCTGTGGGACTGCGCGGACCGGGTGAGACTCAGCTCGAGATGGACCGCCGTATAATCCTTCAGCGCATGTCGCTGCTGAAACAGAGGCTCGCCGAAATTGACAAGCAGAAAATAACACAGCGCAAGAACAGGGGACGACTGATACGTGTTGCGCTCGTGGGATATACCAACGTGGGCAAGTCGACCATAATGAACCTGCTCGCAAAGAGCGACGTCTTTGCCGAGAACAAGCTGTTTGCAACGCTCGACACCACGGTGCGCAAGGTGGTTATTGAGAACCTGCCGTTCCTGCTCGCCGACACAGTAGGATTCATACGCAAGCTGCCCACCGACCTTGTTGACTCGTTCAAGAGCACACTCGACGAGGTGCGCGAGGCCGACCTGCTGCTGCACGTGGTAGACATATCTCATCCTGACTTTGAGGAACAGATAAAAGTTGTTGACAACACGCTGAAGGATCTCGGATGCGCCGACAAGCCGTCGATGATTATCTTCAACAAAATAGACTCATACACTTGGGTTGACAAAGAGCCTGACGACCTGACGCCGGCAACAAAGGAGAACATTACGCTCGACGAACTGAAAAAGACGTGGATGGCCAAGCTGAACGACAACTGCCTGTTTATCTCGGCAAAAAACAAGACTAACATTGAAGAGCTGAGAGACACCCTGTATAAGACGGTGCGCGAACTGCATGTACAGAAGTATCCCTACAACGATTTTCTGTATCCAATCGAATAAAAGACTTTACGCCATGGACGGATACTGACTCCTGACCAACGAAGAGATTGACATTCTCGAGGAGAAAGGATGTACGGCTGAAGTTCAGCAAACAGAAAATCAAAAAGTCATATTATTATATGACATGAAATAAAAGAAGGACTTTTATAATAAATGTTAATTGCAGTTTATAATATCCACATCAATACGTTATAACAGTAAACAAAGCAAAATATGGAGCAGACCGGGTTCGAACAAATAGCAAAATCAACAAGAGCAAAAGCTGTGGCAACAGCCCGCGCTCTCTCCATGAGTATTGACGAAACTGAAGATATTGCTCAGAATGTAATACTAACGCTCGACGGACTGAAAAAGACGTGGATGGCCAAGCTGAACGACAACTGCCTGTTTATCTCGGCAAAAAACAAGATTAACATTGAAGAACTGGGAGACACTCTGCATAAGACAGTGCGCGAACTGCACGTACTGAAGTGTCCCTACAATGATTTAATCGAATAAAACTTTATGCTATGGACGAATACAGACTTCTGACCAACGAAGAGATTAACATTCTTGAAGAGAACGGATGTACGGCTGAAGACTGGACAAACATTAATGTGGCCGACGACTTTCAGCCTACTTACATAAAGAACGTCAACTTCTATGGCGAAATCTTTATGGGTGTATTCGAAAAGAACATTGAGGTGTCTAACGGATTTGTCAGGCACTCGGGTATAAGAAACGCCACGCTGCGCAACGCATATATAGGCGACAACTGCCTGATAGAGAATATCGGCAACTATATCAACAACTACGCCATAGGCGAGGAATGCTGTATATGCAACGTATGCACCATGGAGACTACGGCCGAAGCCACTTACGGCGAAGGCAACACCATATCCGTGCTCAACGAAGCCGGCAACGGTAATGTCATTCTGTTCAGTGGCCTGACAAGCAACCTGGCGGCACTGATGATACGCAATGCCGACAACAGGGATTTTACCGCCGCCATAAGGGGAATTGTTAAAGACGACATTGAGCGCAGAGAGAGGGATAAAAGCACCGTTGGAAATAATGTGAAAATTGTAAACACTACCGAAATAACCAATACTCACGTCAGCGACAACTGCGAGATTAACGGTGCAAGGCGCATAAGCGACTGCACCCTGTCGGCAGGGCCTGAGGACAACGTGTTCATTGGTTCGGGCGTGATATGCGAAAACTCTATAATAACCGACGGTTCGGCAGTACTCAACGGAGCCAACATAGCCAACTGCTTTGTGGGCGAGGCAAGCCAGATAACCAACGGATTTACGGCAGAGAGCAGTCTGTTCTTTGCCAACAGCTATATGAGCAACGGCGAGGCCTGCGCCGCATTCTGCGGTCCGTTCTCGTCGAGCCATCACAAGAGCACGCTGCTCATTGGCTGCATGCTGTCGTTCTATAACGCCGGCTCGGCAACCAACTTCAGCAACCACGCCTACAAGATGGGCCCTATACACTACGGCCAGCTTGAGCGCGGCACCAAGACAGCCAGCGGATCGCATCTGCTGCTGCCTGCCAACATAGGCGCATTCTCAGTGTGTCTCGGCAAGATAGCCAACCATCCTGACACAAGGGCGCTGCCGTTCTCGTATGTCATATCCGACGGAAAGGACACGTTCATCGTGCCGGGCATCAACATATCCACCGTGGGACTCTATCGCGACATACGCAAATGGCCGAGACGCGACGTCAGGATACAGAGCAGCCGCAAAAGCATGATTAACCACGACTGGCTGAGTCCGCTGACAATAAACGAGATAATTGAGGGCAAAAAGGCTCTTGAAAGCATGAAAGAGACAGCGGGCGAAGACACTCCGTTCTATACTTACAACGGATGCAAGATAAGCCGCAACTCGCTCGAACGCGGCATAAGGCTCTACGACATGGCGCTGAAACTGTTTGCCGGAGAGGTGGCAGCAGGCTACGACCTGACCGCCGAGGGACGCGCCAACGGCAAGGGCGAATGGTGCGACCTGGCTGGAATGCTTCTGCCTAAAGAAGAAGAACGCAACTTGGTAAACGCCATAAGCAACGGATTTCTGCGCAGCATGGCCGACGTAGAGATGTTTATGAATAACATCAACGACCACTACGGCGAATATCTGACGGCATTCACTCGCGACATAATCATCAATCAACTGGGGGTAGAAGAAATAACCGAAAGCTGCATTGAGAAGATTATTTTGCAGGGCAACGAAGCCAAGAAGGAATGGATAAGCGAAATACGCAAAGATGCCGAGAAGGAATATAGCATGGGCGACGTTGAACATGCCGTGCTGGAAAAATTCATAAATCAGCTTGAAGCTGAACAATAATTATGAGCGACATCGGTTTTTAAGTATGGAAAATCAACAAGCGTAAGAACAACATTATAAAAATATCATGGGTAAATTTAAATTATTTCTTTATGTATTCTTGCTGACGTGCGGACTGTCGGCCGCTGCCAAAGAATACAAATATCAAACCGTCAAGGGCGATTTGATGAACACAAGAATTTACAAGTTGGACAATGGTCTGACTGTGTATCTGTCAGTAAACAACGAGAAACCGCGCATTCAGACGTATATCGCCGTGCGCACAGGAAGCCGCAACGACCCTCCTGAGACAACCGGTCTGGCCCACTATCTTGAGCACCTAATGTTCAAGGGCACACGCCAGTTTGGAACTATTGATGCTGCTAAGGAGAGCGTTCTGCTCGACTCTATACAGAACCGCTTTGAGGTTTACCGCACTATGAAGGACTCGCTGCAGCGCCGTGCTTACTATCACGGAATAGACAGCCTGTCACAGCTGGCTGCAAAATACTTCATCCCGAACGAGTACGACAAGCTGATGTCGTCAATCGGAGCTGAGGGAACAAATGCCTATACAAGCAACGACGTAACATGCTACGTTGAGGACATTCCGTCAAACGAGGTTGAAAACTGGTTGAAAATAGAGTCTGACCGTTTTCAGAATATGGTTATCCGTGGTTTCCATACAGAGCTTGAAGCTGTGTATGAGGAATACAACATCGGACTTGGCAACGACAACCAGAAGTTGTTTACAGCCATGAATGCCCTGCTCTTCCCCGGTCATCCGTATGGCACACAGACAACTATCGGTACACAGGAACACCTGAAGAATCCGTCTATTGTAAACATCAAAAACTACTTTAAGCGCTACTATGTGCCCAACAACGTAGCTATCTGCATGGCCGGCGATTTTGATCCTGACAAGGTTATAGCAAAAATAGACCAGTATTTCGGCACATGGAAACCCAATCCTAATCTCTCACAGCCCGAATATGCTCCTATACCAGACCGCACTGCACCTGCCGACACTACAGTAGTAGGCCAAGAGTCAGAGCGTATATATATGGCATGGAAATTCGACAAGGCAGCATCTTTCCAGACTGACACCCTCGACGTTATCTGCGATATGCTGTCTAACGGCAAAGCCGGACTGATGGATCTCGACCTCGACCAGCAGATGAAATGGCTCGGCGGCGGTGCTTTCACTTATCCGCTGGCTGAATATTCAGGCTTTGTGATGGCAGGATTCCCCAAAGAAGGTCAGTCGCTTGATGATGTCAAGGCTCTGCTTCTGGGCGAACTTGAGAAGATAAAGAAGGGCGAGTTCAGCGAAGATCTGCTGAAGGCAGTTATCAACAACAGGAAACTGGACTTCTACAGAACACTTGAAAGCAACGAGGGACGTGCCAATATGTTTGTTGACGCATTTATCAACCGCCAGAACTGGAGCGACGTAGTCAGCAGACTCGACAGAATTTCAAAGATAACAAAACAGCAGATTGTAGACTTTGCAAACAAACACTTCAAAGACAACTACATAGTTGTTTACAAGCGTATCGGCGAAGACACTTCAATCAAGAAGATAGACAAGCCGCAGATTACAGCCATACCTACAAACCGTGACCTGCAGAGCAAGTTTGTAACTGACATTATCAACTCTAAGACTGAGCCTATACAGCCCAAATTCGTTGACTTTAACAAGGATCTTACAAAGAGCGAGACAAAGAAAGGTCTGCCTGTGCTCTACGTTAAGAACACTGAGAACGGCCGCTTCGCACTGAACTATTACTACAAATTCGGTCAGACAAGCGACAAGTGGCTCCCGTATGCAGCTGAATATTTCAACTATCTCGGCACAGACAAGATGACAGCCGAACAGCTGAAACAGAAGTTCTATGAGCTGGCTTGCTCATATAGCATCAATGTCGGACAAAGATCTATGACAGTCAGCATAACAGGTCTGGCAGAGAATATGCCTGAAGCAATGAAACTCATGGAGGACTTCATCGCCAACGCAAAGGTTGACAAAGATGCTTACGAAAAATATGTAGGCCTTGTTGAGAAAACACGTGCTGACAACAAACTCAACCAAAGAGTAAACTTCAGCAGACTGCAGTATTATGGAATGTATGGCAAATATAGCTCTGCACTCGATTTCCCGTCGACAACAGAACTGAAAGAGAATGATCCTCAGAAACTTGTTGACATGATTAAGGATCTGAAGAACTACAAGCACAGCGTTCTGTACTATGGTCCGATGGATTTGAAAAAATTTACAGCTATAGTAAACAAGGAACACAAAACAGCCAAGAAACTTGTTGACGTTCCGCAGAACAAGCCGTACAAGAAGCAGCTGACATCTCAGAACGAGGTATACATTGCTCCTTATGAAGCAAAGAACATTTATATGATTCAGTATCACAACGAAGGCAAGACATGGAATGCTGAGCAGGAGCCTATAGCAGCGCTCTTTAATGAGTACTACGGAGGCGGCATGAACTCTATCGTATTCCAGGAGTTGCGTGAGGCACGCGGACTTGCTTACAGCGCATTCGCCATGTATGGCACTCCGGGCTATAAGGATGAAACTGAATATGCCTATACATACATCATCTCTCAGAACGACAAGATGATGGACTGCATCAACACTTTCAACAATATTCTGAACACAATGCCTAAGTCAGAGAAGGCGTTTGAACTGTCAAAGCAGGCCCTTATGAAGCGTCTTGCAACATCGCGTACTACAAAGTTTAGTATCATTAACGCATATCTCAACGCTCAGGACCTCGGTATAGACTATGACATAAATAAGAAGATTTATGATACTGTGCCTTCAATGACATTGGACGACGTATCAAAATTTGAGAAAGGCCACATGGCAAACAAGCCTTACCGCTACATTATTCTCGGCGATGAGAAGCAGCTCGACATGAAGGCCCTTGAAAAGATTGGTCCTGTAAAGAGACTTACAACTGAAGAAATCTTCGGATATTAATCCGTTTCAAACAAAAAATCATCTGATTATTTATCACTGATTTTCAATTAATAAAAGGTTGACCTTCAGCATTGCAGAAGGTCACCTTTTGCTTACACATTCTATAATTTTGTACATTTTATGCCGACATATTGAATATTACTATAAAAAGTTTGTTTGCACAATTGAACAAATCATACTGACAAGCGCACTAAATTTTATAATTGAATTTGAGATTAGTTGTTTGGATGGAGTAAAAGCTATGAACTTTACATTCAAATAATAAGGGCAATGCATGCTTATATGTAAGTGGATTAGCCTTCTTACACTTGTGACATCTGCCAGACAATAATAATACGCAATACAAACAGACAGTCTTATCAATCGGACTTGCCGGCCGTATTATTATACTTGACACTTTCTCTGCACTGCACTAACAACTATCCCGAACGGATATTATTGTATTATGATATTTTTAATATTAAAACATAATTGAGTATGGGTAAATTAAAATCATTATTTTTAGTATTCCTGATAGCCTTAGTGCTGCCGACGACGGCAAAGGAATACAAGTATCAGACCGTTCCGGGCGATCTGACGAAGACCCGAATATACAAGTTGGACAATGGTCTGACAGTATATTTGTCGGTAAACGACAATGAGCCACGTATCCAGACGTATATCGCCGTGCGTACGGGCAGCCGCAACGACCCTCCTGAAACGACAGGTCTGGCACACTATTTTGAGCACCTCATGTTTAAAGGTACGCGTCGGTTTGGAACCACAGACGCGGCAGCCGAGGCTCCATTGCTCGACTCTATACAGAACCGTTTTGAGGTTTACCGCACACTGAAGGACTCGGTTCAGCGCCGTGAATATTATCACGGAATAGACAGTCTGTCGCAGCTCGCTGCCAAATACTTCATTCCCAATGAGTACGACAAGCTGATGGCGGCCATCGGAGCGAAAGGAACCAACGCCTTCACGGGCTACGACATGACCTGCTTCGTTGAGGATATACCTTCAAACGAGGTTGAAAACTGGGCACGCATAGAGGCTGACCGTTTCCAGAATATGGTGATCCGCGGTTTCCATACAGAGCTTGAGGCTGTGTATGAAGAGTACAATATTGGACTGACCAATGATTTTGAAAAGGCCTATAACGCATTGAACTATAAGCTGTATCCCGGCCATCCTTATGGCACGCAGACTATCATAGGAACGCAAGAACATCTGAAAAATCCGTCAATCCTTAACCTTAAGAAATATTTTAAGCGTTATTACGTGCCCAACAATGTGGCAATCTGTATGTCAGGCGACTTCAATCCTGACGAGGTGATAGCTGTTATCGACAAGTATTTCGGTTCTTGGAAGCCTAATCCCCATCTTTCGCAGCCTGAATATGCGCCGCTGAAAGAGCTTACAGCCACCACCGACACCACTGTGGTAGGTAATGATGCTGAGAGGGTTTTGGTTGGATGGAGATTCGACAAGGCAAGCTCCATGCAGGCAGACACACTGAAACTCGTTTCTGAAATGCTTGATAACAATATAGCAGGTTTGTTCAACCTCGACCTTAACCAGTCGATGAAATGTATGTCAGCCTCTGCTCTTACCGAGTGGAAAACAGAATATTCAAGTATAATTTTAAATGGTCGTCCTAAAAAGAACCAGACTCTTGACGAGGTAAAGGAGCTGATGCTTAGCGAGATTGACAAACTGAAACGTGGCGACTTTGACGAAAATCTGATTAAGGCTGTGGCGAACAACGAGAAGCTGAAGTTCTACCAGTCAATCGAAAGCAATAAAGACCGCGCCGATATGATGGCTACTGCTTTCATCAACCGTGCCAAGTGGGGCGATGTTATAGGACGTATCGACCGTATCTCAGGCATAACAAAGCAGCAGGTCATAGACTTTGCAAGGCGTCATTTCCTCGATAATTATGTAACAGTTTACAAGCGCATAGGCACAGACACTACTCAGAAAAAGATAGACAAGCCTCAGATTACGCCTATACCTGCCAACCGCGACCTGCAGAGCGACTTCGTAAAGGAGATAATCAACTCAAAGGTTGAGCCGATACATCCTAAGTTCGTTGATTTCAAAAAAGACATTGTTAAGGGTAAGACAAAGAAGAGCAAACTGCCTGTGCTTTACGTCAAGAACACGGAAAACGGCCGTTTCAAGCTTACATATTACATAATGCAGGGACAGGAGAACGACAAGTGGCTGGAATATGCTGCAAATTATATGAAGCTTCTCGGCACCGATAAGATGACGGCCAAACGGCTTCAACAGAAGTTTTATGAGCTGGCTTGCTCGTATAAAATCGATGTCAGGGCAAGAGACATGTATGTCAGCATCAGTGGTCTGGCAAAGAATATGCCTGAGGCAATATCATTGTTTGATGATTTTATTGAGAATGCAAAGGTAGATACGGCTGCTTATAGTAAATTTGTAGAAAAGGAAGAGGATTTACGTCCGTTATTAAAGCTCAGTCAAGATGTTAACTGTGCTTACTTGCAGGTGTATGGAATGTATGGTACATATAACGGAGCGCTATTTATTCCGTCATCTGAAGAGTTGCACAGCATGAATCCTCAGCAGCTTATAGACAAGATTAGAGGACTGAAAAACTACAAGCATACAATTATGTATTACGGTCCAATGGAGCTGGACAAGCTGATCTCCATTCTTGACAAGAACCACAAGACGCCCAAGAAGCTTGCAGACACACCGATGGCGAAACATTTCACCATGCAGCCTACTCCGCAGAACGAGGTGCTCATAGCTCCTTATGACGCCAAGAATATTTACATGGTTAAGTATCATAATGACGGACATAAATGGAGTCCTGAACGTGAACCGATAATCTCGTTGTTCAATGAGTATTACGGAGGCGGAATGAACTCTGTGGTATTCCAGGAACTGCGCGAGTCACGCGGACTTGCTTACAGCGCATACGCCGAATACGGCTCTCCTGCATATAAAGAACTGCCCGAATACGCCTCAACGATTGTGATTTCGCAGAACGACAAGATGATGGACTGCATACGCACATTCAACAGCATTCTGGACACGATACCTCGCTCGGAAAAGGCTCTCGAACTGTCAAAACAGGCTATTATCAAGCGCATTGCTTCTGAACGTACAACAAGGGAAAATATATTCGACGCTTATATTGATGCGTGCGACCATGGCATCGACTACGACATAAACAAGAAAATTTATGAGACTGTGCCTTCGCTGACCATGAACGACATCGTGAAGTTTGAACAAGAAACAATGGCAAACAAGCCTTACCGCTACATGATTCTCGGCGATGAGAAGCAGCTCGACATGAAGGCTCTTGAAAAAATCGGTCCTATAAAAAGACTTACGACTGAAGAAATCTTTGGATATTAATCCGTTTTAAACAATATGATGGTCAGCATCTGATTGTTTTTTACTTATTATCAATTAATAAAAGGTTACCTTTCGCAATGCAGAAGGTAACTTTTTTTAGTATCACATAATTCAGAACTTTATAAGGATTAATCAAAACAAGTTGTGCTGACTTCGCTGTATTTTATCCAAAATCATTTGAATACGGCCTAAACTAAAACAACCGGGCGCGCTGTATGTCAATGCAACGCGCCCGGTTGCTTTTATTCATGTTATGCAACATTACTTCTGTTCTCCGCCTCTGAGCAGTATGTAGCCAAGCACTCCGCCAAGTATAGAGGCGGCAAATATTCCGAGCTTTGCCTGTATAAGATGAGTGTCGTCGACAAAAGCGAGAGTAGATATAAACATAGACATCGTGAAGCCTATTGAGGCAAGAAAGCCTACACCGACAAGACGGCGCATAGTCATCGAGTCTGACGCCTTTGCAATCTTCAGGCGTGTCAGCAGAACTGTTGACAGAACAATGCCCACGGGCTTGCCTATCAGCAGACCGAGCATCACACCCAGCGCAACGTTGTTGGCCATGACAGCGTCGAAGCTTATGCCATCGAAAGAAATGCCGGCGTTGGCAAGAGCGAATATTGGCATGATGACAAACGACACGAGCGGATGCATAGAGTGCTCAAGGCGCTGAAGCGGCGGAATGGCGTCGCGCGAGTCACTCATCATGCGGTCGATTATCTCCACCTGCTCATGCTCGAGCGTTGACACGTCGTTAGGCTTTGCCACTCTGAAACGGTTGATAAGCTTTGAAGCGCGTGCCAGATAAACAGGCTCTGATATGCGTGCGTCGGCAGGTATCATAAATGCCGCCAGCACAGCAGCTATAGTGGCGTGTATGCCTGACATGAGGAAGGCAATCCACACGCCGCCGATGCCCAGCACGCCATAGAATATAACATTCTTAACGCCCAGCTTGTTGGCTATGAACATGGCGAGAAGGAACACCACGCCGAGACCTATGCTAGCAAACGAAATCTCAGAAGTATAAAACAACGCAATGACAAGCACCGCACCGAGGTCGTCGACAATGGCCAGTGTAGTAAGGAACACCTTGATAGACAGCGGCACCCTGCTGCCGAGCACATAAAGAATGGCCAGCGAGAAGGCAATGTCTGTAGCCATCGGTATGCCCCACCCGCTCGCCGTGTCGCCTCCGGCATTAAGAGATAAATATATCAGTGCCGGCACTATCATGCCGTACACGGCTGCACCGATAGGCAATATTGTATTGCGCACGTCGGATAATTCGCCTCCGATAAACTCGCGCTTCAGCTCCAGACCGACTACAAAGAAGAACATGGACATCAATCCGTCGTTAATCCAATGGTGAAGACTGTAATAAAGATAGTTGTCGCCGTTGAACACAAAGCCGAGCTTATGCTCAAAGAAATGAAAATAGCTGTCGCTCCAAGGAGAGTTTGCCAGCAAAAGGGCAATAACAATACTGATGCCGAGCACTATTCCGCCCGACTTTTCCTGATTGATAAAATGCTGCAAAGGCATTATCAGTCTGTGGTTGATTGTGTCTTGATATTGTCTCATCATAACTAAAAAATATTTAATCTTCCGCGCTGCTGCAACGATACGCAGCCAAACGCAAAATGGGTTGTTATCCTTGCTGGGCAAAGTTAAGGAAAAACATTGGAAAAATATTATCTGACAATAAGAATTGTAGAATAAATTACATTATTACTTTTATAGTGCCATATTTTAGTAATAGTATTATTTATAGTTTTCTATGCAAACTATCTAAATGATTATCGTTTTTATGTATACTCTTTTCCATGAAATCAATCTTGTTCTCTATAGATTGTATATGTTTTGGAACTTGTGACACTTCTCTATAAGAAAAGGTAAACCAAATGCCAACCATAGCTAAAATTCCAGCAATAGTCCAACAATACCATTGTTTAGATAGTTTTTTGGCAATTTTATTTTCAAGATTTTCTATTCTCTCATTTTGTTTGTCTTCCGAAGTATTTATTTTTTGTTCCAGCTCTCGCCTTAAATCTGTATGTGCAGTTTCATTTTTATCTTTATAATCAGAGATTTTGTCATCAAGCCTACAATAAGAATCCCACAAAGAGTTTCCTGAAGAGGTTTGCAGAGGTATCGAATCTGAACTATTTACATAATATTCTTGATATTTTTTCCGTGAGAAGTCCTCACTGCTATCAGTTATACCATGAGACAAGCATTTTTTTCGGGATTTTTGTGTATAAAGTCTTATCTTGCGAAAGTTACTTTTCAAGTCATACTCGCCATTATTAGTATGACTCTGAATATTCGAACTTAATCCTTTGCGCGTTTGTTTCTCATTTCTAATCTTGTTCATCCTTTTAAAACTCTGCCAAATTAGAATATAAATCCTTTTCTACTGACAACGATAAAGTATAAACATCTTTAATTAAAGACTTCGAATTTATATTTTGCGTTTCATTTGTCAGATAGTTGTCAGTATCTATTACAACACCTACATGTTTTTTACAATCGGATATTCTAAATTCACGATCATAAAATCCATCTTCTTCATTGAGTGGCCCGATTTGATACATTCCATTTTCATAAACTAAATTAAATAGAAAATCTTTAGCAGGATATTGTTCAAGAAGAAATTTTGCAGGGAATGAAGATTTAAAATTATTAAGAACTGAATTATAATCTTTAGATTTAACCATATAGGTTCCTATTATCCGACAACCAATGCGACGGATATTCAATTCTCCAAGAACAAGTATAACCTCTTCATAAATTTTTTTGAATGTTGAATAGAAGCCCTCAATAGAATTTATTTTAAAAGAAATAAAACTCAGACGGTTATATGTAACGACAACTATATTTGTTGCCTTTTCTTTATCCTCATTATCTCTAATAGAAACTTCACCTTGTCCAATCTCCCAGTGATTAATATTAAAGGCCTTACAGTTCCCTATTTGTTCAGCCAACAATCCTTTTTTATCAAGCATTGAAACTTTCGGATCAAATCGTAGTTCTATTATAAATTTACGATTCCCTATATTCTTTGTTTCTATATTTTCTTGCATATTATCTCAACCAATTAATTGCCGATTTTGTTATTTCTTCAAACCATTGTTTTTCGTTCTCACAATGTTCCGCCAGTTCATTTGATCTCTCCAAGAAAGAGCGTACTTGACCAGAATTTGGTGTATACTCAACTTTATAACTATCTTCTAACATTTTCTGGAAAACATTCAATGGTAATGGTATTATTGTTGATTTTCCTCCATAATATGATATATTAACACGATGCAGACCATAAAAATGAGCAATACAGGCTTCATTTATAGTAGGAGCAATAAAAAGACAATAACAAGGCTTACCACTCTCTTTTTTCATTTTTCCTAAATGACGGCTTACAGGTTCGCCTTCCATATCATATTGCCTTTGACCGCTTGCCATAGTAACTTCAACAATAAGTATATAATCCCCATAGTCACATACAATGTCAGCCATATTACCTTGAGCGGTAGAAAGAGGCTTTCCATAATCATCAAAATTCAAATTTGCCTTGATATCTCCCCCATCAAGCATTGTCATGGCACGCCAAGTATTCCATTCTAACATCAATGGAGTATCGTATAATTCTTTCTTTTCTATTTGCTTAAATGTATTTTGGATGTCATCATAAAGCCTGTAATCTTTTATCTCAACAACCTGCCTGCTCAATGTATTAGCTTTTCTTTGTTCCGTAAGGTCTGCCAACAAATCTTTTAGCTCTGATATTTCTGCTTCGTGATTAAATTCAATTTGCGGAAATTCTGTATGCAGTTTTGTTACAAGTTTCTGCCTGTCATCTGTAAGTAATTGTGGCACATCCGCATCTCCAAGATATTTAATATAATTTTTTTCGCTATCAATAAAACATGGATCACGATCGACCGTCTGCAATATATAATCAACATCCTCTATACGTTCAGGTACAATACTTAACGATTTTCCAACGTGTGAAACATTAACAAGCCCCGTGGCACGTAAATATCGAAAACAAGCATCTGCATAATCACGCATATTGCTTGATTGTGTCCTTAGAAATTTATCCAATGACTTATCATTGCTTTCACGCGTTTGTGTCTCTCCATTCACAATTCTATCTTCAAAGATACGTGTAAGTTCGTCACGGAGATATTCAGCCTTAAAAGTTCTATAACTTCCCTTATACTGAACTTTTGCAATACGAAATGATTCTATTTTTTGAACTATGCTCTCAAAATTATGCCAATCGGTAAGCTGCATTCCAAATATCTGCAACTCGTCAAATTTCAAAGTGCCCATTGTACGTACCAGTCGCAATATTTCTAAATAAGGTTTTACCCAAAAAGAGGCAGCTTTTGCTGTCGGTTTATGATAAGGCGAGGGTACTTGAAACTTTAGCATTTGCCGAAGAAAAACTTCTTCTTTCCGTTTTGATGTAAGCAATGCATGACCAGCAGGAGTAATAGAAATACGGGGAGACAGAACCACAAAGCCGAGAGATTTTGGCGCACGATTTATCCTATCACGTGCACTAAATGCAGGATCTTTCTCTCCTGTTCCATTAAAAAATTGTTCGTCACGCAAAATTTCCATAAAAGCATTTTGCGTCTCATTATTCCAATAACTACCTGCAAAATGATCAATAAGTAATTCTATTTCAGGTATCATCTTCTCTGGTGTACGAGGAGATGTTGTCAGAAACAATAATTGACTATCTATTCTTGCCATAAGGTTGTCTTGCTTCAAATAATCTTAATTGAGCTGTTTCCGGCTCGTTATAAACTTCATATTGCGATGAACAAATTCGTATACTATCCCAACACTTTCTATAATTAGCTACAACAATATGTTTTGCTGCAGCTTTAAATCTGTTTCGGATATTTACAGCATATTTTTTTTCATACTCATCTACTATGTACCCTCTGTACAATTCTTCTGTTAAAGGTGTGCACCCAATAACCATCAATGCCTTACACGGAAGATTAGCAAAATCATTTGCTAATTGCCTATGGTTTTCTTCATTGAAACCATCTTTATATTCTTCATTCCCATAATCCGAGAAAATGCAATCATATGGAGGATCAAGGAAAACAAAATCGTCATTCCTGCACATATTAAACACATCACTATAATCTGTATTAAGTATTTCTGCACGTTGCAATAATTTACTATGCGACAAAGTGACAGACTTTGTGTTAAGATGAACATAACGACCAAAAGGAACATTGAATTCTCCTTTAGCATTATAACGTATCATCCCTGAATATGCTGTTTTGTTGATAAAATAATACAATAACGCATCCGAATAGGACTTTTCAATAGTCCCATTAAACATTGCTCGGAGAAGATAATAAAATTCTTCATTCTTATCTTTAACTCGTTCATTGGGATGTAATGCCTTTAATGCATCAAACTCATTTCTGTTATTAGTGTACAATAATTCTATTTCATCAAGTTCTCTCCGCAGATTAGAGTAGTCATCTCTTACTCCACGATAAAACGTCATCAATTTCGTATTTATGTCATTGATAATAGCTCGTCGAGGCTCAAGATAAAAAAATAACGCTCCACCACCAAAGAAAGGTTCGATGTAACGTCCTGTAAATCGAGGAACATGCCACATGATATTAGGAATTTCCTTTGATTTACCGCCCCTGTATTTTATCATTGGTTTCATTTAATCCTTTAAATCTAATTCATGTCTGCAAAAATACAAAATATTCCTGAAAATAGCACATGAACAATCATAATATATGAGCAGAATATATAGAACAGTTCATTCTCTTGAATATCTACTGCCAAAGAGCTCAGCCCAATGGAACATTATGTATACGAATATATTGAAACAAAATAATTTATGTGAAACGAATTAAGTCCTGGCCACACTTCCAAAACTTAAAGCAAGAGCAAACAAATTTATTATTCGCCATTTTCCCATCGTCTTCATTTTCCGTTATCACATCAAAATCACAAAATGGCCAATTCACCTTTAAAAACTCACTTATTTACGACTAAAAACTCGGTCACTTTTGATGCAAAAGTGGCCGAGTTACGACTCAAAAACAATAGGTTAACAGTTTGAAACTTGCGCAACACATTTTGCTTACAATCAATATTGGCAATATTCTTTATTTAGACAGACATTAACCATAAATACGTGTTTTACTTTCGATTTTTTGCCCTTATAATTTAATTGTCTTATTTTGAGATTTTCATATAGCCGGAATACGGCATTACCTTCCTTCGGCAAGCATGGTCATGGCGACAGACGCAGGCTAACTCCCTTCGTAATATTTTTTCATAAAAAAGCCATGATATAACACATCGGAAAAGGCAAAAACTGAAAAAAGGGTAAAAAGATTTAATAATGTAAACATTGCGTCAGAATGAACATTTTGGGCTTAATAAAGCAGAAATAAAGAATGAGGTTTCAAAAAAATTGTATAACTTTGCAGTCAAACACAATACCGCGGGTTTGACGCGGATGATGTAGCATGTAGATAAGGCCGGAAGACTACAACGAAAGCCGGCTAAATATAACAAAAGCAACTTACGAACAACTGTTATATAAAATAAAAACATTATGGCAACAACACCAGAATTCAAGTACGCCCCTATGTTCCAGATGGGCAAGGACGACACAGAGTACTATCTCCTCACCAAAGAGGGAGTGTCATTAAGCGAGTTTGAAGGCAAGCCAATACTGAAAGTCAGCCCCGAAGCGCTGACAATGCTTACCAACGCTGCTTTCCGCGACGTAAACTTCTTGCTGCGCCGCTCTCACAACGAGCAGGTGGCCAAGATTCTTACTGACCCCGAAGCAAGCGATAACGACAAGTATGTGGCTCTGACTTTCCTGCGCAACGCTGAAGTTGCATGCAAGGGCAAGCTGCCTTTCTGCCAGGACACCGGTACTGCAATCATCCACGGCGAGAAGGGACAGCAGGTATGGACTGGCTTCTGCGACGAGGAAGCTCTGTCAAAAGGCGTATACAAGACATATACAGAAGAGAACCTGCGCTACTCTCAGAATGCTCCGCTGAGCATGTATGAGGAGGTTAACACACGCTGCAACCTGCCTGCACAGATTGACATCGAGGCTACTGAGGGCTGCGAATATAAGTTCTTGTGCGTGGTTAAGGGCGGAGGCTCTGCCAACAAGACATATTTCTATCAGGAGACAAAGGCAAGAATACAGAACCCGGGTACGCTGGTTCCGTTCCTGGTTGAGAAGATGAAGACTCTCGGAACAGCCGCTTGTCCTCCTTATCACATAGCTTTCGTTATCGGCGGTACATCAGCCGAGAAGAACCTGCTGACTGTTAAGCTGGCTTCAACTCACTATTATGACAACCTGCCAACAACAGGCGACGAGACAGGACGCGCATTCCGCGACATAGAGCTTGAGAAAGAGCTGCTCGACGAGGCTCACAAGATTGGACTCGGCGCACAGTTCGGCGGCAAATACTTTGCTCACGACATCCGCGTTATCCGTCTGCCGCGCCACGGTGCTTCATGTCCTATCGGTCTGGGCGTAAGCTGCTCTGCCGACCGTAACATCAAGGCTAAGATCAACAAGGACGGTATATGGATTGAGAAACTTGACGATAACCCAGGCGAACTGATACCTGAAGAGCTGCGCAAGGCAGGCGAAGGCAACGCCGTTAAGATTGACCTCAACCAGCCTATGAACGAGGTTTGCAAAGAACTGAGCAAATATCCTGTATCTATCAGTCTGAGCCTCAACGGCACTATCATCGTTGCACGCGACATTGCACACGCCAAACTGAAAGCACGTCTTGACGCAGGCGAGGATCTGCCGCAGTACTTCAAGGATCACCCCGTACTCTATGCCGGTCCGGCAAAGACTCCTGCAGGAATGCCTTGCGGCTCAATGGGCCCGACAACAGCCAACCGTATGGATCCGTATGTAGACGAGTTCCAGGATCACGGAGGTTCAATGGTGATGATAGCCAAGGGTAACCGCACACAGGTTGTTACCGACGCATGCAAGAAGCACGGCGGTTTCTATCTGGGAAGCATCGGCGGTCCTGCTGCAGTTCTGTCAATGAACAGCATCAAGAGCATCGAGTGTGTTGAGTATCCTGAGCTTGGCATGGAGGCTATATGGAAGATTCAGGTTGAAGACTTCCCTGCATTCATCCTCGTTGACGACAAAGGCAACGACTTCTTCAAACAGCTGAAGCCGTGGACTCCTTCATGTAAATAAACAATAAATTAAATATTTGCACTCATTGGGCAGATTGGACATTCAGTCCGGTCTGCCCTTTTTGTATGCCCATTGTTCATGCACAGCCATAAGAATGGATGACCTTTAAACGATATAAAGAAGGAGGAAACAGAGGAAAAAAGAAGAGAGAAAATTAAGAATGCAAAAAATAATATCGGAAAAGGCAAGACAGATATGACAAGAAGCAAAGAAAAGAGGCTGCCGGAACGAATCCGAGACAGCCTCAAAATTAATTATTGTAAGTAAATAAAAGTTTACCATGCAACGCTCATACCGACTGACAGACTCGCGTTAGAGCTGAGCGGAATGTACTCTTTGCTGGTCTTTCCGAGGATGTGGTCCATACCGATATAGAAGTTATATCCTTTAGGATGGATGTTAAGCACCCAACCCATGCTTGTAGTGAAGCTGTTAACAGCAAAGTTTACACCGCCGTCGAGCCAGCTCAGCGGAGTCCAGTTGGCGCTTATGCGTCCTTCTGTCCAAGAATAGGCACCGTTGATGCGTGTGCTGCTCAATGCTCCGAAGGTTATCTTGCGGTAAACAGGCAGATTATATTCAGCACCAACGTTGATTGTTGCGCCTATACCCGTTGTGCGGCTGCCCTGATCGCCGTTGTCTTTAAGGTTGATAAAGTCGGCTATCTGGTCGCCATAGCTGTCAATCTGGTCGTCAATTGTTGTTCCGTGATCGCTTGAAACAGACAAGTCACGGAATCCGTTAAACTCAAACTTGTCGGCTCTGTTTATAGCCTGCATATCGTTTTTCCAACTGATAAAACCGAGGTCTAACACAGCAGCGTTAACGCTCCAGTCGTCATTTATCTTGTATACGGCACCAAGATCTATGGCCATACCAAATCCGCCAAGGCCAGCCCCGTCAACCTTTGCACTATTTATTCTTTCGTATTCGCCTTTTGACGGGTCGTTATATTCTTTTTTCTCTGTCTTATAGGCAAAGCCCTGCATAGAAACATCGGCAGTTGCAGTTCCCGAAACAATCCATGTTTCGTTAGACGACAGGTCGGCCTTTACATCCTTGAACAGGAAGTCGGCACTTGCAACACCAAACAGGAATTTAAGTTTGGCACCGACACGCAGTTTGTCGTTAATCTGACGAGAATGACCAAAGCCCAACTCAACATACGACTTTGCGCCGACATTGATGTCACCTATATTATAGGTCTTGTTGCCGGTGTTCTTGGCAAACTCAAACAATGTGTAAGGCAGCGACATGCCGAACGATGTCTTAGACGACAGCGTGATGGTGTTGTATCCGCCCAATGCCTTAAATCCGGCTGAAAGCAGAGTTATGCCGACGTCGCCAACTATACGGTTGTTGCCTGTGTTGAATCCTTTCAGTGCGTCGGAAGTAGAGATATAAGGGTTCATGAAGGTTGTCATCTTCTTTCCGCCCTCAACACCATACATAGGATTAGACATCACAACATCCTGATAACCGAAGTTTCCATGTGTGCTGACATTGATGTTTCCCAACACAGGTATCGACACATAGTCCTGCTCGTTGCCGAACGCCGGGTTCATCTCGTGGCGAAAAGTATAGTCCTCAGTATAGTAAGCCGAGTTAAGGTCTTGTGCCATTGCTCCGCCACAGACCGCAAGCATTGAAGCCGCAACAAATATTCTGTTATATATTGATTTCATTTCTGTCTGTTTTTATGTGATTAATTAAAGTTGCCAATCAGTTTGCCCACGAGCTTTATTTTCAGCTGCTCCACCTTGAGCGTGTGTCTGTTTGCGTTGAGCGTTATGCCCGTAACGGCATTATTGCCGTCTGAAGCCTTGCCTGCAACTACAAACACGATGCCGTCGAGCTTCTTCATGGCACCCTTCTTCATCTGACTTACCTTTATGTTAACCGGTGATGTAGTTTCGCTTACACCATCCTTTGAAGCCTCAACAGAACCTGTAACCTCGACAGAAAGCTCATCAGCGCTTATGGCGTTGCCGTTGACGTCAACCGGCACTGCACTTACGGTCATATAAGCAGGCACACAGCTCTTTATGCTTGCGTCCATGTTGACATAAGCACCTTCGGCAAGTTCAAAGTCTTTGATGTCGTTGTTCCATCCGTCGAGCGTGTCGCGATACTCAATGCTTGCATTCTCGCCGAACGCAATGGGTGCGTCTACGCTGTAAGCAGGCTGCACGGTATAGTTGTGTCCCAGTTCAAAGCGGTAGTTATTTGTCTGGTCGGCAGAAGCATTAGCCGAGAATGTTATGTTGTCAGGAATGGTTTCTATCAGCTTTGAAAGGTTAGCGTTGGTCAATACATGGTCGAATCCGCTGATGCCTTCACTTCTGCGGCAGATGCATATTGTTGAAGTCTTGTTCGCATCGATAGGAATATTGTCAACATTTACGGTTGCCAGCAACTGTCCGTTCTTGAACGACTTGATTACTCCGTTAAGTGTTCCTGGCACGTCCATATCACTTGTAACGGTGAGTTTTATCTGCGGATTGTAAAGGTCAACAACAACGTTACCGCCCTGAAGGAAGTCAGGAATGCCGCTTACCTTGATGTTTCCGAGATCTGAGAGCGCAATCTCAGGGTTAAACTTACCCGTAGCGGCGTTTACAACAAACTTGCTCATATTCATAACGCTGCTTATCTTTCGGCCTGTAGTGCCGGCTCCGGAGTTGAAACTTGAAGCAACGGCAGTTACATGCACCTTGCCTTCCATCTTAACCTTTCCGCCCGAAATTGACAATGAGCCGTAAGACGTGTCTTTCTCCTTAAAGTTTAGAGAAGTTATGTCAGCCGTAATAGTCATATTTGACGAAGTGTAGACATTCTTTAGAGTGAGTTTTGAACCAGACTGCTCAAAGGCATATCCGCCGCATTTGACATTATTTATTGTCATAAATGCAGGCATGTCAACCTCAATCTGGTCAAACTTGCTTACTACAGACTTTACATCGCTGAAATCAATGTCCAAGGTCACTTTTGAAGAAACCTCTGCTTCATACAAGTCAACTACTTCCTCAGGCTTGTTGCCCTCATAGGTGAACGCCTGAATCCAGCCATCTGCCACGACGCTCTGGCCTCCAGCACGTGTTGCACTGCGACGACGTGAGCCTGATGCCGAAGAGAACGTAAGTTCAAGGTCGTTTGATACAGAATTCTGCTCTGCAATAGTTATCTTGTCTATAAAGGGATGAACAGGAGCAACATCTGCACCTGACTGGCGGAACACATAGTCGCCGCTGACTTCGTCTTCAACAACGCTGCCGTTGGCTTCAAGTTCCAAAACATCCTTCAAGGGAATAATCTCTGTCGACAATGAGGGAATCTCAAGTCCGTCACCTCCAATACCAATCGTTGAGTCAATCTCGCTCAGATCGTAATCATTGTCCGTACAGCCGGAAAAGCCTACGACTGCGGCTGTTCCCAGAATAAGGAACAGCTTTGATGAAAAAGTTCTTTTTTTCATTAGTGCTTCTAACTGTTTTATTTGTCTTTATTTTGGTTGTATATATTCTACAATTTATTATACTTCCAAGAAAATTGTTATACCATCGTTATCCTAAAACAATATATATTTACTAATACGTTGCTGCAAATTTAGCAAAAATTATTTAATCAGAAGAAACTTTTCTATAGGTTTATTATACTGAGTCACCACAACTAAAATACAATAGTAAAGATTTCGAGTTATTTAAAAGTCAAAACATAAATAAACATTTAAATTTCATGTCAAGTAACGACAGCTAAAAACGACATTTGGAACATTATGTCAACTTGCAATCTTTGTGCAATATCATTACCTGTCAACTAATTTTTATTGGTATTTCGCTAAAAATCAGCCACATTAAGAACAGTCTATATCATTATGAATTAGCCTGATTACCGTTTATATTGAGCGAAAATCAATAGCCCACTTTTATTAAGCAAATAAGAAAAATATTAATTCATACATGAAACAGTCATACATGGCAGACATAAATTTCAAGCGTAAGCCTGGGAACATTGAATATGGATTATGGAATGATTTTATCGTGAAAATAAAAAACACGACCGACAATATTGCTGTTAACCTAAGCAGCAATATTGATTACAGAAAAGGGTTTTGTCATTTATGATAATTGATTTCCGGCGGGCCGAAAGGTATCGGTCCGGGCATCGGCGTAAACTCAGGCATAATCATCGGACCTTGCTTCTTGTTGTTCTTAAACACAGCCTCATCAAGCACTTCCTTTACCAGCCAGCCCACAGGCAGTTCAAGCGTAAACTTTTCGCTGAACTTTATCTTAGGCGTTATGATGGGCGACGTAATCCAACGGCCGGCAAACGAGTCGTAATAGCGTTCAACACCGACATCCATGCCGAACGTATTACCCATAAAACTAAAGAAACCACCATAACCGCTCGACCCCATATAAGGCATGGCTCCCATTGTGTAATACGACTGGCCTGTGTAATAACGGCCGAACACCGTTGCCGAAACATTGTCGCTGAAGTTGTATTTAACCGAACCGTTAAAGCCGAACATCGTTCTTGTGTTGCGCCACATAAAATAGCGGTCGGCCGAAACGCCTCCTGTAAATGTAAAATTGCCTACATTCTGCACGGCACTGAACGAAACATTCTGATTAGACATCATGACAGGCATCGTTGTACGTGAGCCGTAGCCCATAAGAAAACCATTCTTCCACGATGTCACCACGCCGCTGCGGTTGAAATCGTAGGCGTAAGGCGAAGCAGTGAACTTCGGTTCGGGCGTGCCGTAAAGCATCAGTCTGTCGATGCTGTCAACATGAAACTTGGGTTTAGGAGGCTGAACCGACGACATCATCCTGCTGAATGTGCTGCGTGTAAAACGGCTTTCTGGCATTGGAACCGAAAATTCCGGAGTATATGCCTCATTCATCAGCTTATCCTGAAACGCTGACGGCACGGAATCAGTATGGCTGTCGTCGTCATTTATATGCGAACTTCCGAAAGGTTCCTGGGCAGACGCTGCAACGGCTAAAAGCGACAGAGAGACAACAGCCATTGCTCTTCTGCGAATAAACAGACTAAAACTAAACAACATACCGCAAAATATTTTAATAACAGAAAGATTGTTTTAACTCCGTAACAACTGCCGCAACCATAAACGTGCGCCACACAAAACCGACGTAAAGGCTTGTGGATAAGCCTGACAAACAATGAATTATAAGCTATCGCATAAGCCAGCGGCCCTTGTGCTCAACCATCGGAACAACGACCTCCTCGTTAAGACTGTCGCCGAAACAGAACACGAGAAAAGCATTGGCGGCATGAACACGCTGACCGGTCTTGCCCACATGTATAGTATCGTTCACGCAGTTCAGGATTCTGATTTCGCGTATTCCGTGATGCTCCTCATTCTGACGGGCAACAAACATCTTGGCGTTTGCCTCCAGTTCCTCGCGGTATCCGTCGGGTATGGTATCAGAAAGGTACATTCCGCGCACAAAGAAAGCACTGTTGCCGGCCAAAAGCGAGTCATAATATTCCTTGGCGGCCTTGGCTGCGGCAATATCGTTTTTATGTTCCTCGCTACTGCAAGCAAGGAACATAAAAACGCTGAAAGTGAATATGATGAAAAATATTTTTCTCATTGATTATAGCATCTATAAAACATGGCTGAAGCGCCATAGGTTATTTTTGCCTGATAAAGATGTTTATCGGCGAGCCTGTGAGCGTCCAGTTCTCGCGAATCTTGTTCTCGAGGAAACGTCTGTAAGGCTCCTTGATGTATTGTGGCAGGTTGGCGTAGAACACGAACGAAGGTATCTGCGTGTTGGGCAACTGCGAGCAATACTTAATCTTGATATACTTACCCTTTATCGATGGTGGCGGATATGCCTCTATAAGCGGCAGCATAACCTCGTTGAGCTTGGTGGTTCCTATCTTTGCCTTGCGGTTGAGATAAACCTGCTTGGCTGTTTCGAGCACCTTGAATATGCGCTGCTTCGTGAGTGCCGACGCAAAGATTATAGGGAAGTCGGTGAACGGAGCCATACGGTTGCGTATGGCAGTAACGAAGGTGTCGATAACCTTCTGGTCTTTGTTCTCTACCAAATCCCACTTGTTTACAACAACCACCAGCGACTTGTTGTTCTTCTGTATGAGCTGGAAGATATTCATGTCCTGCGACTCTATGCCTCGCGTTGCGTCAAGCATAAGTATGCACACGTCGGAGTTTTCGATGGCGCGGATAGAACGCATCACGCTGTAGAACTCAAGGTCTTCGGTTACTTTGTTCTTACGGCGTATTCCGGCGGTGTCAACAAGATAGAAATCAAAGCCGAACTTGTCGTAGCGCGTATAGATACTGTCGCGCGTAGTACCTGCAATCTCAGTTACTATGTTGCGGTCTTCACCGATAAAGGCATTGATGATGCTGCTTTTTCCGGCATTAGGACGGCCAACCACTGCAAAGCGCGGGATGCCATCCTCAAGCAGTTCGCCGCCGTCGTTCTTAAACTTGGTGAGCATAAGGTCGAGCAAGTCGCCTGTACCGCTGCCCGTAGCGCTGCTTATACACTGCGGATCGCCAAGTCCGAGTTTATAGAACTCGGCTGCGCCATACTGCTGGTCGTTGTTGTCAACCTTGTTGACTACCACGATAACCGGCAACTTTGTGCGCCTCAGGATGGCGGCCACGTCCTCGTCCCAGTCGGTCAGACCGGTAGTAACGTCAACAAGGAAGAGCACCAGGTCGGCCTCTTCGGTGGCTATAATCACCTGCTTGCGTATTTCTTCTTCAAAGATGTCATCCGACTTTACCACCCATCCTCCGGTGTCGACAACGGAAAACTCCTTTCCGTTCCACTCGCACTTACCGTACTGACGGTCGCGTGTGGTGCCGGCGGTGTCGCTGACGATAGCACGACGCGACTTTGTGAGTCGGTTAAAAAGCGTAGACTTACCTACATTAGGGCGTCCTACTATTGCTACTAAATTTGCCATTTGTCATTTGTTTTAGAGAGATTAAGCCTGCCGGATTTCATTCTTTACACGACGGCACGGACGCTGGGTCCTGCTGCACGACGGCCGAAACGGAAGCCTATGTATCTCCCTCTGGTTTATATTTATTATAGCTTCACTCTGTATCTGTTTATTCAAAGCATCAGGAATGCCATATTGGAGCATGCCAAGAAGCCGAAAACAACAATACGTGATTACTCCGGATTGTAGCCAAAGTTGTCGAGTTCTTTCTTGGAACTGCGCCAGTCTTTGTCAACCTTGACGAACATCTCGAGGTAGATGCTCTTGCCGAAGAACTTCTCAAGAGTCTTGCGTGCCTCGGTGCTCATCTTCTTCAGGGCCACGCCCTGATGTCCGATGATAATGCCTTTCTGCGAGTCGCGCTCAACATATATTACCGCACGTATGTGTATGTGGCGCTCGTCTTCCTTGAACGACTGCACGCTGACTTCAACAGAGTAAGGTATCTCCTTGTCGTAATAGAGCAGAATCTTCTCGCGTATTATCTCGCTCACAAAGAACCGGGCCGGCTTGTCGGTAAGCTGGTCTTTGTCGAAATAAGGCGGAGAGTCGGGCAACAGCTCCTTAATGCGCTTCAACAGCATGTCGATGCCAAACTTATTCTTGGCCGATATGGGCAGAATCTCAGCATCGGGCAGCAGCTTATGCCACAGCTCAACCAGGTCGCCGAGCTTCTGCTGGTCGCTCTCGTCAATCTTGTTGATAAGCAGGAGCACCGGAATGGTCATCTTGCGCACTTTCCCAAGGAAGTCCATGTTCTTTTCGGGATTCTCTACCACGTCGGTTACATAGAGCAGCACATCAGCGTCTTTAAGTGCCGACTCAGAGAAAGCCAACATCGACTCCTGCAGCTTATAGTTAGGCTTGAGCACTCCCGGGGTGTCGGAGAACACTATCTGCATGTCGTCCGTGTTGACAATGCCCATTATACGGTGGCGCGTGGTCTGCGCCTTGAATGTGGCGATGCTTATGCGCTCGCCCACGAGCTGGTTCATAAGCGTCGACTTGCCCACGTTAGGATTACCTACAATGTTTACAAATCCTGCCTTGTGCATCTGTATTTTTGTTTTGCTTGAATAAAAGATTATAATCTAAGTCTGCAAATATACGAAAATTTTTCAGCACAACCAACTAAGCTGGTTGCATGTGGCAAGAAATCAAGATAAAAGATGTTAAACTGACACAGAATGCCCACTGACTGCAACGGATACGAACAATGCAAAAAGCAAACGTTAAATTCCAATTTATCAAGATATTATACGAATAGTACATATACAGACACCAACACAAAATAAAACTGTTGCAGACGAATGTTCGGACATTTCTATTATGCCGATGCTAACGAGCTTCATGCAGACGTGTTCTATTTTGACAAGATGAAACGCGGAAAAGCCGAGCCGAGTTTCTGACGAAATAAAAAAGACTTCACAGAATGTTGTTCTGCGAAGTCTTTTTCTTTTTTAACCAACTCAATTATTTAGGCTGCAATAGCCTAAATTCCATTTATCTTTCTAACCCATTTGTCATCATCATTCACGCCGGAAAATATTCGTCATGACAAATAAGACCAAACGGTAAACAACGACAAATAAGGCAAAGAATTGACTATAAACAATTATCGCTAATCCTTCAGCGAATACGTAACCGTGGTAACCACACGCACCTTCTTTATGTAAGGCGTGTTGCTGTCGCGGTCGTCTATCGAGAACTGCCCTTGGTCGGCGGTCATAATCTTGTCGAGTTTGCTGTTGCTGTTTTCTGCAAACTGTGCCGCCGTAAGCTCGGCATTCTTTATTGCCTCCTGCATCATCTTGGGCTTCATCTGCTGGAACGACACATACTCATACGACACTCCGTTGCCGTATCCTCCGTCAACAACGGCCACACCCTGTTTAAGCAATTCGCCCTGACGCGCAATGATGCTTCTTATCAGCTTGACGTTGCGCGACGTTACGGTAACGGTCGACGTTATGTTATAGCGGTAGTTGCGCTTTGCCATGCTATACTGGTCGGCATTAAGGTCAATCACTACGGGAGCGTTTACGCTGATTTCACTGTCCTTTACGCCGTTCTGTTTCAGAAAGTTCTTCACCTTGGCCGTTGTGGTATTTATGCGTGTATAGAGTTCAGGCAGATTGTCGCCAAGCTCCTTAGTCTGTATCGGCCATGTAACCTTGTCGGCAGCCACTTCTTTCTCGGCCAGTCCCTTCACTGTAACCTTGCGGTCTTTGTTGGTAAAATTGTCGAAACCCGACTTTATACATAAGCCGAGTATGGCTATGCCTGCCGCAATTATCACTGATTCCCATATTCTGCTCATAACCTACAAATATTAAGATTGACGCCATAAATGTACGAAGTTTTTCGACAAGTTGTTCTGTCTGCGACATATTTTACCTTATGTTAACCTTTAAAGCGCGTATGCCAACAATATTTACAAAATAAGAACAACGGGATGCACAATAAAAAAACAGATATAATAAAAACAGGAAAGCAAAACCGGGGAAGAAATAATACGGGATAAATACATGCAAAACACATCAGCAAGAACATATCCCAATGAAAAAAGAAACGCATCTGCCTTTTCGGCAGATGCGTCATCTTTTATTATCTGATGTTGTCTGTTTGTCTATTTTCCAGCAAAGTCAGATCCGTCATAAGCCCACTTGTAATAAGAAGCTCCGTGAACAAATCCGGCACCGAATGCTGTCATGATGAGGTTGTCGCCCTTCTTGAGCAGATGCTCGTTCTCCCAGATTGCAAGCGGAATAGTAGCCGCACTGGTGTTACCGAAGTGCTCAATGTTGACCATAACCTGCTCCATAGGCAGTTCAAGACGCTTGGCCACAGCCTCTATGATACGGATGTTGGCCTGGTGAGGAACTACAAAGCGGATGTTGTCCTTGTTCAGGTTGTTACGCTCTGCAATAAGCGCGCAGTCGTCGCTCATGCTTGTAACGGCATAGCGGAACACTGTGCGTCCCTCCTGATAGAGGTAATGCAGACGGTGGTCAACCGTGAAGTGTGACGGAGGACATACAGAACCGCCGGCCTTGAGGTGAAGGAACGGAAGTCCCTTGCCGTCGGCACGGAAGTAAGAGTCCATTACACCGATATTCTCTTCAGTTGTGCCTTCTACTAGAACGGCAGCTGCACCGTCACCAAAGAGGGCACATGTGCTGCGGTCTGTATAGTCAACAACTGACGACATCTTGTCGGCTCCGATAACGATTATCTTCTTGTAGCGTCCGCTCTGTATCATAGACGAAGCTACATCGAATGAATAGAGGAAGCCGCAACAAGCTGCCCAGAAGTCGAAAGCAAACGCGTTTTTCAGTCCAAGCTTACCGATTACGATTGAAGCTGTAGACGGAAACGCATAATCGGCTGTCGAGGTGGAAACGATGACAGCGTCGATGGTATCGGGGTCGACACCTGTTTTCTTAAGGAGCTGCTTGGCAGCCTTGCGCGCCATGTATGACGTGCCGAGGCCTTCCTCGGTAAGGATGCGGCGCTCCTTGATGCCGACACGCGTCATAATCCACTCATCGTTGGTGTCTACCATTCTTGACAACTCCTCGTTGTTGAGGACGTAGTCAGGAACGTAACCGCCGATTCCTGTGATTATTGCGTTGATTTTCTCCATTATTCAGCTGTTTCCTTTACGATAGCGATTTTACCTCTGTAGTAACCGCATGTCGGGCAAACTGTGTGATAAATATGATAAGCGCCGCAGTTAGGGCATACTGCCAGTGTAGGAGCTACAGCCTTGTCATGAGTTCTTCTTTTAAGTGTACGTGTCTTTGACTGTCTTCTTTTAGGATGTGCCATTTTCTTTTAATCTTTAATTATTGTTTTTAATTTTTCTAATTCACTCCAACGAGGGTCCACGGGTCTCTCTTCATCGCCATCACTGCTTCGGGCAGCTGAATGCTCTTCAAGAGCTTTTATCATCGCAGGGTTGCATTTTCCAGGTGCATGCACATGCTTAATGGGTATGCTGAGAGCTATGAACTCGTATATAAACCATGAAACGTCGAGCACGCCTTCGTCGCGCTCAACCGTTATGAGGTCGTCGTCTTCTGAATATTCTTCTCCAAACTTAACCGTAAGTCTGTTGTCAGAACTTACAGGCTGCTCCATGTCGTCGAGACAGATGTCGCACGGAACATTTACTGTGCCTTCTGAGTGGAAGTTGAGCTCAAAATACTCTGACGTGCGCTGAACACTAAGTTCAACATTAACCGCTCCGCTCCTTACCTCAGGACCGTCTACAGCCTCAAAATAAGCATTGTCGAGGTCGTACTTAAAGATGGTTTCACCTTCCTTAAGACCTTTCAAATCAATTTTCAAAGACTCTAAACTGCACATTTTTTGATGAATAAAATAAATGACTTCATGCGCACGGAATTACAGCGGCACCCCTGGTGCCTCTTCCACACGCATCGCCTTTGGGCTGCAAAGTTACAAATTATTTTTTATTCTTGTATTACAAATGCCGAAAATTTAATTTATTTATAGACTAAAGTGGCACTGTTTCACCATGTTGCAACATTTATAAGCCGTTTAGACGCATGTTAAAAGTATTGACAAAAGGCTCACGCGGTAAAATCATTCTCCACAAAAACCGATAACAGAGGCCAGTATCTGCAATAAAACATGCCAGTAAATGGCGCAACTGATATATATTAACACCAAAAGAACACGCAGGTGGCACTGCTCAGCAAACAACATCTGGCATATAAGAAAAACATTTAATTCAATGCCGGCATTTATAAATTTCATGTCGGCTATGCGTCTGTTTATGCCGTATCAGCCATCATCAGGCATATAGTTTCAGCCGGTCTTGTAACATTCTGTATATCAATACGTTGCAAAAGGCCGTCTTTTAGGCTCTAAAACATGGCCTTTTACACGCTAAAAGGTGGCCTTTCGCAATCCGAAAGGCCACCTTTTGAAAAAACAGCAGACTCGTTATGTTCTGTCTGTTAAGCCTTCACGCCGCATAAGCCTGTGGCATGAGACAACAAAAGTATATCTGCATGACGCCTGCCGCATCATCTCTTAGCAAGCAATATGGCATCTATTTATTTCTTAGTGGTTATAACTAAAGCACCGTTCTTGGCCTGTTCACCAAATTTTTCAACGGCAGCTTTATCTTTAAACACCTGTATGCTCTTTATTTCATCCGTGCTTATATTTTTCAGTTCGGCGGCACTGACGTGCACACCGTCTACGACATAATATACATCATCGCTAAAAGCAATATTGCTGCCGGCCGCTTTCTGGCTTTCGCTGCCAGGTCCGCCGTCCATGCGGAAATCCACGGGCAAGGTGTAACGCACGTTTACTGCCTCGCCGCTCTGATAGCCCGGCACCCATTTAGGCATGGCGGCAACCACTCTGACAGCCTCGGCGTCGAGCTCCGGACTGATGTTTCTTATGGACTTGACATCTCTAACGGTGCCGTCCTTGCCTACAACGAACTGCACTATCACCTTGCCTTGTATGCCGGCCTTGACGGCTTCGGCAGGGTATTTTATGTTATCACGCAGGTATGCCATAAGGGCATTAGTTCCGCCGGGATAGCGCGGCTGCTCCTCGACAACGTTGAACACACGGCCGTCATCTTTTGAGGCGCCGACAGTAATGCCGGCTACACGCCCCCTGAGGCTGTCGGCAGCAGCAGTCTCCGTCGCAGCGGCTTCAGCCGGCATGTCTGTGTCGCCGGCCTCGCCAGCGCTTATGGCCAGATGCTCGGCCGTGTCCGGCATACTTCTAACAACCGAACTTACAAGAGCATTGCTTTCGTGCTCAACTTCCTTACTCAGGCTTTCGGCCTTCGGAGTGGCAAAGGCCACAACGGCAACAGCCGCTATAGGAACGGTCATCAATACCTTAATGCGGTTCCATGGATTAGATTTTTTCACGATCATCATAGTTATTCGTTTCTTTAGTGAGTTATGATTTAGATTGTTAGCCATACTGAACAGCTGTTCGCCAACAGCCTTGCGTATCAGAAGGAGCTGATATTCGGCAGCATCGGCACCGCTCAATATAACAGCCTCGTCAGCCTGATATTCGTGTATGTTCTGCAACTCACGGCGCAACAGCCATGCCGCGGGATTAAACCACTGGAATATCAGCAGCAGATTACACAGCATAATGTCGTATGAATGTCCGTGGGCTATATGCGCCTTTTCGTGTATAATTATTTCGCGCCGGCCGCTTTCATAGTCGCTTCTGCTTATCACAATGTTGTTAAACCAGCTGAACGGTGCTATGTCGCCGTCGATAACTATTATGTTCACGCCGTCATCAGTCCTCACGCGGTCTTTTCCTGTAATCAGTCTATACAGTCTCACCAAAGAGCATATCTCGTTAACAAAGAATACTGCCACACCTATTATATATATAAGAAACAGCACCTGAATAAGCGTCATGCCCGACTGTTCTTCATCACTTGACACCAGTCCGACAGCCACAAGATGTCCAAGCTGCACTATTCCGTCGTAAACCGGTGTTGAATTGTTTACAGGTATGCTGACAAACGGCAACAAGAGCGACATCAGCATTAGCGTCAACAGCACTACACGGTTGAACGAATGAAATGTGTCGCGGCTCAATAGCAGCTTATAAAACAGGTAAAACACAGCCAGGCATATAGCCACCTTTATCGAGTAAATGAAAAACATTCCCATGGCATTATCTTAATTTGTCGTTATTTATTTATGCATTTCGTATCAGCGTGCAGCCGAAACTTCCTTAATAGCCTTAAGCATCTCTTTGAGTTTATAGTCATTTGTGCCTATCGTCACCTTGCGCACCACTCCGTCTTTATCTATAAGTATCGTTGTCGGCGTCTGAAAAACGTTGAACATCTCCCATAATGTTTTGTTGTCAGCTATCTGGGTAAAACTGAAATTCTGCCGTTTTACGATATTCTTTATTTCGTCAAATGAATTATAGGTAACGGCAAGGAAGTTCACATCAGGACATTCATCTTTCCATTTGCTTATCTCCGACATCTCCTTTATACACGGTCCGCAACCAATATACCAGAAGTTGAGCACCAGCGCATGGCCCTTGGTTGATGCGTTGTCCCACACATGTCCGTCAACATCCTTTACGCTGAATTGTCCTATAGTGTCGCCCTCAGCAATATTATGCTTCTTCGACATGCTGTTTGCCTTATTCATGTCAATGAGCCATTCCCTGTCCTTTGCCAGTTTAATCCAGAAGTCGGCATTGGGCACATCTGCCTTCTTTACGGCTTTACGCTTCTGTTCGTCAGTGAGTTTTACGCCCTTTATAGCCCAGATGTGATTTCCGTCCTGGTCAGACAGAGTTATCGTCATTCGATATTCATTAGACATACCTGACGGAATTTCATTAAAGAAACAGCCGTCTATGAGATATCTAGGCAATTTTCCATCGGCAAAAGTATTTACAGAAACACAAAATACGAAGAATACAGCAAGCAGTATTTTTCTCATTTTTTGTTCTCCTCAACCTTCTTTATAAGCTCTTTCAGTTCGTCGAGCGATATTTTCTCATCGCTTACGAGTGTTGACACCACTCCAAGATACGACTTTCCGAAGAACTTATTGACAACGTTGTTAAGCGAACCGCGCTTGTAGCCTTCACGAGATATCTTCGGGAAATAGGCGTATGTGCGTGTCTTCAGGTTGCGGTGCGACAAGAAACCTTTGTCCTCAAGTATATGCACAAGCGTTGAGAGTGTGTTTACATGGGGCTTAGGATCGTCATAAAGAGCCTGCAACTGGCGTATCTGCATTTCACCATTGTCCCAATAATGATTCATGATTTCTTCTTCTTTGTTTGTCAATGATTTCATAGTTGTAAGTTTTTTATTTACTGCAAATAAACCAAATATTTTAGTTATACACATCAGCAACCATGTTAATTAAATTAAAACAGATACACTTTTAACTAAAATATTTAGTCTGTTAACATAAAACGGCATCTTATTAACTAAGAGATGCCGTTAATACAAGACTTTAACCGCATCGTAAACACCCACAGAAAACATATTTGTGAATTAATCTTCATGAAGCAGTTACAGCAGTATTTTAATGCTTGCGCAAACAATATTATTATTTTTAAAGCGTTATAAAACTGTATGCAGTGGACAGACAGAATAAGACAGGTGAAAATAATCCTTGTGCTTGCGGCCATTATTATTGCCGTGGCATCGCTTATTGTGTCGAATAATCTTGTGAAAAAGCTTGCTGATGAGGAGCACAACAAAATGGAAGTGTGGGCAGAAGCCATGAGATCGCTCAATAAGGCCGACGAGAACACCGACCTTAATCTTGTGCTGAAGGTTATCAACGAAAACAATACGATACCTGTAATCGTCACCGACTCTAAACGTAACGTGCAGATTTACCGCAACGTGGACTTGAAAGGAGTAAATTTCGAAGACAGCATGAAAAATGCTGAAGCCATAAGTTCTAAGCTGCTTGATGAAGGAAGATACATAAGAATTTATCTTGACGACAGTCTGAAGACAGATTATATCAACGTATGCTATGACGATTCGGTCATTCTTAAACGTCTTTCAACATATCCTTACATTCAGTTGGGAGTCGTAATGCTGTTTGTCGTAGTGGCCATATTTGCATTGCTTACATCCAAAAAAGCAGAGCAAAACAAAGTTTGGGTTGGCCTTTCAAAAGAAACGGCTCATCAGCTCGGAACGCCGATATCAAGCCTGATGGCATGGACAGAAATACTAAAAGAGAATTATCCTGAAGACGAGCTGATACCAGAAATGGATAAGGACGTAAAGCGTCTTGAACTCATTGCAGAACGTTTCTCCAAGATTGGTTCGCTGCCTGAGCCTGTTCCGTCAAGTCTTATGGATGTTATGACGCACGTTATCGACTACATGGACAGGCGCACATCATCAAAAGTGAAATTCATAAAAGACTTTCCTGATAACGACATTATAGTAAAGATAAACAGCTCGCTGTTTGAATGGGTTATAGAAAACCTTTGCAAAAATGCCGTTGACGCAATGGAAGGCTGCGGAACGATAACTCTGCACGTGGAAGAAACTGCAAGTAAGGTAATCATTGAAGTTACTGACACAGGCAAAGGAATAAAGAAGAAAAACATAAGAAACGTTTTCAAGCCCGGTTTCACGACAAAGAAGCGCGGATGGGGCTTAGGCCTATCATTGGCTAAGAGAATTGTGGAAGAATATCACAAAGGCCGTATATTCGTCAAGAATTCAGAGATAGGTAAAGGCACGACATTCAGAATAGAACTTACAAAACGTGCATAAGACAGTTTTTGTGCAATATCTGTATGGAACTACATTTCCTGCCTATACACAAGCCAGTTTCGAGGTACAATTAACCGACATAATAAAAACCTTTTCACATTATATTCAGGATTATTTTTCTTCAGATTTATTCTGTCTTTTCAGGCGTTCATTCAACAGTTGGCAAATATCCCCTCCCTTCATGCTAAGATTAGAGACATAAATAGTTGCAATGGCTCTCGTGACTTTAAAATTATATGCCATCAGCCTTTTTACTATACCTGAAGTGGTTTTAGATTTCTGTTCCTTCAAAATATATGGATCCTTGTAGTCAATGGCAATGTGCATGGCACCATTTATTTTAATTAGTCGGAAACTCTTTACATCTGCAAAATATATTGTATCGTACTCTGCTTTAAATTGCACGTATTGCTCCACCCTGTCTTCATAGATAATTAAATATGGTATGCGTTTAATGGCATTATAAAGAGTGATGACACCCAAGAACAATCCACCTCCTCCAAAAAATATCACACTTAGACAGCCGACGATAATATTAAATGAATGTCCGCAAGTTGCCAATCAATAAATTCGATGTTTAAAGTTCGCCC
>ENA-ORRQ01000361-ORRQ01000361.1-human-gut-metagenome-genome-assembly--contig:-NODE-361-length-46308-cov-17.897650_pt1 | contig 46308 bp, 36 predicted proteins | sample MGYA00242177_ERZ509138 | MGnify/ENA primary metagenome ERZ509138 (study PRJEB26280, sample SAMEA2338628) | human gut metagenome | biome: human gut; feature: human-associated habitat; material: faeces... | reverse complement strand
TTTAAGAAAAAACAATAAATTTCTTCAAAAAAAAGACTTGACATATGACCAGAATACTGAGCGCAAGCGAAGGATCTCGGTAAGAATCGCAAGTGACAAAATTGTCAGTAAATACCAGTCGGCGGGAAGGCCGCCATTTGGCGGTCAGGTTTGCGTAGAGTATCTTTTCGACTGGCAGCGTAGTACACCCCTGCGCCACTTCGTGGCCCTCTTCGCCCGGAGGAAGCATGTCACTTGATTCTCAGTCGTCTGCCGACTCCCTACGAATCCAGTTCCCTTGCCACCTAAAGGGGACGCAAGACGTTACGGGATTGGCCTTTGCTTCTCCAGTGCCGCGTGACGAACAGCCAGAGCCTCCTTCCCCAGGAAGGAGGTGGCCCCTAAAGGGGAAACGACTCACTACATTTTGTGCGTCGCTTTGCTCCTACAAAATGTGTTCGCTGTGCACGCCGTAGGCGCCGGAGGATAGGGGCGTCAGTTGCTCATATGATTCGGACCTATCCTCAGGGCTTCGCCCAGCTCCTTCCTAAGGAAGGAGCCTGCGTTACGGGATTAGCCTTTGTGTCTCCAGTGCTGCATGACGGAGAACCAGAGCTTCCTTCTGCAAGCGAAAAGCAGCCCCCGTGAGGCTGCTTTCCAGCACAAAGAAATCCGGTATCTTCCCATCCCCTATGCCCAATGAGTTCGGTGTCTGACTCGGTCAACAGCCGCTGCTGCACAAAGTGCGACGGCTTGTGCCGGAACAGTATCTCCCGTCATTTCTGCCGTGATAGATGTTTAAAGTCCTGGATTTCTCCGCTATTTTTCAGTTTACACTGGTTTTTGACCATTTTCCGGAAATGGGGAGGGAGAAAAGCGGTACCTTCTTTGGCTCCGCCGCTCCGTAGAATCATTTCTTATGCGCAACTCAGAAACATAAGGAGCGGTTTCTGTCAAAACCGCGGGCTTTTCATACCCCTCTACTATATATATAACGCGAGATTCGAAAATGTGAAAAGAAAAAGTGAAATTTTTCAGAAAAGCTTTCTTTATTCTGCTAAAGAAAAAAAGCCGTGAGGAAAATGAATCCATTTCTTCACGGCTTCTTCTCGTTTACACCAATATTTCTTCAAAGACTTTCAAAATGACAGCGGTCAGCGGACAGGGTCCATCACATTTTCGCTGCTATGGCATCGTGAATGAGGCCTGCATAGGCTGCTGTACCTTCGTTATTGGGATGAATATCGTCTCCTCCCAGCCATTCGGGATGTTTGGTTACTTCTCCCTGCCAGTCTACGAGTGTAACGTTTGGGTATTCGGCCGCTATTTTTCTAAGGTAGGCGTTGTTGCTGTCCTGCCAGCCGGTGGCAGGGCAGTGGACGGTGACCCAGAAGATGTGGCGGTCAGGGCCCAGGTAGTCGAGAAGGCTCTTTGTTTGTCCTTCGTACTGGCCGTCCAGGGGGCCGTTGGTGCCAAGGGAGATGACCACCGTATTTCCCAAGACTCCCATCTGGTCCATCTGCCGCGCAATGTCAAGGCCTGCGCCTACGTAGCGGGAGACTTTGGCGTCAATGTAGCAGTCCGGAAGCACGTCCCTTAAGGCCATGGCGGAGCCAAGCATGACAGAGTCACCGATGCAGGCCACATGGTCCAGGGTGGGACGGCTCCCTGTTTTTGTTTCTTCAGGAACAGGAATGGCTTCCACCTGCTGGGCTTCCAGCATTTTTTCGTTTTCCGCGAACCGTTCTTTCATTTCTCCCATGTCCGACACCCGGCTGTCGGCGGAGTTCCAGATACCCCGGCAGCCGTAGGCCATGAAGGGGAAGGCGGGCAGGGAAATGAGGAGAATCGCTGCTGCCTGGATCACCGTTTTTCTGAGATGGAAGGAGAAGCGGATATGTCCGGTGAAGAGGCCTGCCAGGAGTTCAGTCCACAGGGCCAGAAGAGCCATGAGTGCGATTTCCAGGATTTCCATACCATAGGGCATGGCGTCTTCCCATTTCATATAGCGGAAGAGGAAAATCACCGGGTACTGCCAGAGGAAAAGGCCATAGCTGTACTTTCCTATCCACCGGAAAAGGCGATTGTCCATAAGTTCCCCCATAGGCAGGGAGGGGTCCGCCGTCCAGGCCAAAAGAAGGAGGAAGAGCACCGTGTAGGCCGCCATGGCCCATTCGTAAACCATGGAGAGCTGCCCGTCCAGAAAGAGGTACCCCGCCCCAGTTACAAGGAGGGCCGCCCCGTAGAGAAAAGAAAGGATTTTCTTTTTCCATGGGGAGCAGGTAGTTCCCAAAGACTTATGGGAAATACAAAATCCCAGAGCCGCCCCCAGAAGGAGGGCATATACCCTGGTGTCGGTGCCGTAGTAAAGTCTTGTCATGTCCATACCTTCGCTGAAATCGTAAGGCATGACAGCCATGGCGCCAAGCCCGGCCAGCAGGAAGAAGGCAGTGCCTGCTTTGGGGTTCAGGAGTTTGGAAATCCCTATATAGAGACCATAAAGAAGAGGCCACAGGAGGTAGTACTGGATTTCAATGCCCAGAAACCAGAGATGGGTAAAAGGGGACTGGCTGGCAATGCGGGTGAAATAGTCCGCATTCTGTCCGATCTGCCACCAGTTGTTGAAACCGAGAAGTACGGAAAGTACCTCCGGCCGCACGGCTTTGATGATGTCCGGCGCAAAAAAGGAATATACGCCCACCGTCAAAAGAATCATGATGATAAGGGAGGGATATATCCTTTTGATTCGTTTCCAGCCATAGGAAAGGAGGGAAAAAGAGCGCTTTTCCCTCCCCTTTTCTCCGGTGTAGGCCAGTAGGAAACCGGTAAGCACAAAGAAAAGGGATACCCCCAGCCAGCCGCCCCGGATAGTTTGGGGAAACATATGAAACAGGGTCACCCCGGTGATGGCCAGGGTGCGCAGGCCGTCCAGCCCGGAAATGCGGTTTCCTCCATGTTTCACGGCTTTGATATCATTGTCTGTATAAGAAGCAGCGTTCTTTGCTGCGGTATAGTCGTTTTCCATTTTTCTTCTTTCTTTCCGGAAAGCCTTCCGGAAATGAATACGTAAAAAGCTCATTTTCTCTATAAGCGCCCTATATTCTATACCATTTCCTCCCCTTTTTCCATATGAAAATCCCCCTTTTCCGGATTAGGAAAAAGAGGAATTTTTAAGGTTCAAAGGGTGACAGCGCTCTACGTTCTACGGGCGCATTTTACAGCCTCCTTCCCCAGGCAGAATTCAGCAACACTTCTAAGCCGGGCTCATGAGTGAGCATAGCCTGCACACAAAGCGAACACCTTAAAGACAGGCCAGCAGGCTGCACCGCAGGCGTCGGAAGATGGGAGAGTCAATTCTTCGGACCTATCCCCACCGCTTCGCGGAGCCCCATCCCGGTCGGGCAAACAAAAGGAAGGCCCTTTTATGGGCAGGCTAAGGGCCAACTTTGCCCGACTTGGCAATCCTATGCAGGATTGCCACCTGTGGAAGGGGCCTGACGATTCGTCAAGTACCGTAATGAGGCAGCATCTTTTCTTAGGCAGAAGCCCTGCAGCACTTCTGAGCCGGGCTATGAGGTGATCATAGCCTGCACATATTATTTCCGTTTCATCATATCCGCAAAGGCCGGTCTTCCGCCCATGGGTTCGGCGCTCTTTACGGCGTCGAGAATGGCCAGGCGGATGGCTTCTTCCGCCAGATAGCCCACCGTGTCCACCGGCGCTTCCACTTCGCCGGAGGCCATGGTGAAGACCGTATCTCCATCCATAGTGGTATGGACGGGGCGGATGGCCCGGGCGTACCCATCGTGGGCCATGCCGGAAACCGCTTTGCATTCCGACTTGGAGAGTTTGGCATTGGTGATGACGCAGCCGATGGATGTATTGGTTCCCATCTGCCTCTTAAAGCCGTGCATCATGAGTTCATGGGATGAAATGAAACGGCTCTCATCGTCGGAAAGGGCGCCTGCCAGGATTTCATCGTTTTCATAGATTTCGCCGCAGGCATTGACTGCCATGTAGGCGCCTACGTATAAACCGCCGGGAAGACTGAATTCCGCATAGCCGGCGCCGCTTTTCATGGCATGGGCAAATCCCCTGAGTTTTCCTACAGACGCGCCGGTACCGGCGCCATAGCAGCCCACAGGAAATGTATCAGAGGCTCTGGAAGCTGCCAGGTAGCCCATTTGTATATCCGGATGGGCATGGCTGCTGCCTATGGACAAATCAAAAAGTACGGCGCCGCAGACAATGGGCACTGTAATATCACCTACCGGAAATCCTGCACCCTGCTTTGCCAGGTAATTCATAACGCCGCTGTCTGCCTCCAATCCGAAGGCAGAACCGCCGGAAAGAACGACAGCATGGATTTTCTGCACCGTCTTTTCCGGACTCAATAAATCAGTTTCCCTGGTGCCCGGTGCACAGCCTCTCACATCGACGCCGGCCGAAGCGCCATCTTTAGGCGCCAGAATGACCGTCACGCCGGTGAGGCCTTCCCTGTCTTCCGCCGTACCGATAGTAAAGCCCGGCACATGAGTTTTTCTGTATTCCATTATACTTCCCCTTTTCTGGCCATAGAAAGGCATCGCTTCAAATCTTCCGGCACCGGTGCCTCAAAATGCATGGGCTTTCCGGTGACCGGATGCGTGAGGTCCAGTGTCCAGGAATGAAGAGCCTGTCCTTCGATAGGAAAATGATCTTTCTTCCACCCATAGAGAGGATCATTCACCACAGGATGGCCGATGTAGGCCATGTGCACGCGAATCTGGTGGGTACGTCCTGTTTCCAGCTTCAGTTCCAGGAACGAATAGCCCGGCATAAACTCCTCCACTCTGTAATGAGTGACTGCGGGCTTTCCGGTTTTAGGCTGCACGTCCCATTTCATACGATCCTTCACGCTCCGTCCCAGAGGCAGGCGGATGACCCCTGTGTTTCCTTCCATCTGCCCGTGAACCAGAGCCAGATAATGACGCTGGGCTTCATGGGCCCTGATTTCTTCTTTCAGTACAGGAAATGCCCTTGCCGATTTAGCCGCCACCATAACACCGGACGTGTCCTTGTCCAGCCGGTGCACAATCCCCGGCCGGATGGGATCCTCGCAGGCAGTAAGGAGGGAAGGTCCGCAGTGATACAGGAGCCCATTGGCCAGCGTGCCGTCAGGATTTCCAAACCCCGGATGCACCACCATACCCCGGGCCTTGTTAATCACAATCATATCCTCATCCTCATAGAGAATTTGAAGGGGCAGGTTCTGGGGCACCAGCGTGAGCTCCTTCTTTTCTTCCCAGGAAAAGGAAATTTCATCTCCCGCTTTCACATGGTAATTGGGCCGAAGCATTTTGCCGGAGGAAAGGAGAGCCCTTCCCTCCTTCATCTGGTTCTGCACCTCCGACCGGGTCAGCCCCGAGGCATCCTGCAGCACCTTATCCAGCCGGGTTCCCTCTTCTTTTTCCGTAATATGACAGGTAATCTGGTTCATTCGCTGTGTCTCCAAAAGTAAAAAGCAATGAGGCCTACGCCGAGGCAGATGAAAATATCGGCCACGTTAAAAATAGGCCAGATGCGGAAATCAAAGAAATCTACCACCGCTCCAAGACGGACGCGGTCAATACCGTTTCCTAAAGCGCCTCCAAGAAGCATGCCTACAGCCGCGGGGAAATAGAAAGGCTTTTCCGGGATTCTTTTCCTCATCACGAAAAAAGCAGCGAAAAGGACGGCCACAATGGCCAGGAAAAACCAGTCCTGATGGGGCAGAAGGCCGAAGGCAGCGCCGGGGTTCAGGATATAGGTCAAATGAAATACATTCCGCATGAGCGGAATCGTTTCACCCAGCTCCATGTGGCTGACTACAAGCCATTTCACCAGCTGGTCGAAAACAGTTACGAAAATAGCAATCAGTACGGTCGTCATAAAATCCTCCTGGCTTGTATTATATCATATGGGAATCAGAGATTATACGAGGTTTATCGAGAGGCATACCGTAAGGGAAGCCTGACAGCACCTGCCCCGCCCAAAAAGCAAAAACCGCAGAGCACCAGGTTCTGCGGTTTCATCTGTCTCTATTAATAATTAATAATTCACAAAAACTTCCACATTCTGTCTTCCAAAATTGTAGCATTCTTCGAAGGTTTCCATGCAGAGGTCAATACGGTCGCCGATAATGGCTCCCCCTGTATCGGCTGCCACTGCTTCGCCGTAGTTTGGAATATAAACAGTGGAACCCAGGGGAATGACTCTGGGATCTACAGCTACCGTACCATGACCTGCCCTGGTGCCGGTGGCGGTGATACCGAAGCCGTCGCCATCAGTAGGATGATAGGCGCTGGCACTCATGCTGCGTACATAGCCCTGGGTGCCTTCCACATCGCCGCTCTTGGCAATGCCCGGAGTGCCGTGGGCAACCACTTTTACATCTCCTGCTTCTGCCTTGATGACCTTACCGTCAGAAACGTATTCTTCCATTTCCACTTCCCTGCGGCCCGGAGTGCCTTCCTGCACCACTTCCAGCTGTCCCGGCTGCAGGCTGGCATCATACCATTTGTGATAGTGAACAGGAATGGATTCCGTCCGGTTCACCACTCGGGAGGTATAAGGCACCACATGGATCTGCATGCCCTGGGTGACCTTCATCATACCGTCTTCGATGGGCATCATTTTCTTCCAGTCAAATCCCGCTTCGTTCACCACGCCCTGCACGGTCTGCTGAGTGGTATACAGGGTTTTGGCTCTGCCATCGGATACAATGGTGACCGGCACCGCTCTTTCCACCACCACCACAGCGCCATTTTTCACATCGCTGCTGCTGGTCCAGAATTTGTCATAGGCATTCAGAGTGACTTCTGATTCGCTCAGCACTTTTTTGAAGCTGTTTGACCTGGTGGTAACCACTCTTTTGGTTTTGCCATCATACACTGTGACTACCTTGTCTTCATCGGCCGTGCCGAAGCCGAAAGCCATGGTAAGGTCCGTCTGGGCTGCCATGGACAGAAGAAGAAGGGAGCACAGTGCTGCTTTTGCTGCTTTTTCAAAGGTTGAATGTTTCATATGTTTCTCTCCTATGGCTGTCATTCTACCATAGGTAGACTTTTTGTCAAATTTCATTGAGTTGACATTTTATGAAATCAGATTTTATTCAGTATTTATCGTGTATTTTCCATTTATTCATCCTATTTATTTCGTGCAATAAAATCATATCTGCAGTCATAAAATATCTATTTTATCCTGTTTTTATCGTATATTTCCAATATGGCTGATTGTCAATTTTGTCCCCCAGTAATGGACATTAGAGATAAATTAGCATATGATGAGTTCGGAATAGGCCGTTCTTTTCGAATTTCCGCCCTATCTGAACGTTTCCCAGGCCTCTGATTGTAAACTATTAGGAACACGCTCTATCTCTTGGGGGTGGCCCTTTTTTGTCCCATGTCAAGGGCTTTATGAAACCTGCGTTCGCTTATATATTTGCCCTTAGTGGGACTCCATAGCATAAAAATCCCTGTTTTTTATAAGATTCTCCCAAAATCATTAATATTTCAAGGCAAAAGTGGAAAAGAGAAGGACTTCATTTCTTTCATGCTCTTTCTTTTTTCTATTGCAAATCATTCTGATTAATCTATCATTCTATGAAAAAAAGCCCCGAATTTCGGGGCTTTTTCCTCTTTATTCATGTTTACCGAATACCGGCACATAAGGTTCCATTTTCTGGGCCAGGGTCATTTCATCCTCCCGGTCCCTCTGTTCCGCCAGCTTCTGGAACCTAGCCTGGGCAGCCACCTTGTTTTCCGGGGCAATGAATTTCCGCCAGCTGCCATCGGACTGCATAATGTGGGCTTTCTGGTTGTCAGCCAGTTCCAGATCAATCATGTTTTTCAGCCTTCTGCAGATATCAGGATCCTTCACCGGAATCATCAATTCCACCCGGTCATTTAGATTTCTCGGCATCCAATCGGCACTGCCGATATAGAGCTCTTCCCTGCCGCCATTGGCGAACCAGAAAACGCGGCTGTGTTCCAGGAAGCGGCCTACCAGACTTCTCACAGTAATGTTGTCGCTCACTCCCGGAATGCCGGGGATAATGACGCAGATGCCCCGGACGATAAGTTCGATTTTCACGCCGGCCCGGGACGCTTCATAGAGCTTGGCTATGATTTCCTTATCCAGAAGGGAGTTCATCTTGGCAATCATATGGGCCGGTTCTCCCTGCAGGGCAAAATGGATTTCCCGGTCAATGAGCTCCATGCACCGCTGGCGCAGGTTAATGGGGGCCACGATGAAAGAGTCCCAAATCGGCGGATCAGAGTAGCCGGAAAGAAGGTTGAAGAAGGCGGAGGCATCACTGCCGAAGCGGTCGTTGCAGGTAAAAATACCAAGGTCCGTATACAGTTTGGCAGTGGAAGCATTATAGTTGCCTGTAGCCACATGGACATAGCGGCGGATGCCATCCTTTTCCCTGCGAATCACTAGGGTACACTTGGAATGGGTTTTCAGCCCTACCAGCCCGTAAATGACGTGAGCCCCTGCCTTTTCCAGACGCCTTGCCATGAGGATGTTGTTGGCTTCGTCAAACCGGGCCTTCACTTCCATGAGCACCGTCACCTGTTTCCCGTTCTGCGCCGCTTTCTCCAGAGCCTGAATAATGGGGCTGGAAGAGGAAACGCGGTAAAGAGTCTGCTTGATAGCCAGCACATTGGGATCCGAGGCGGCGGAAGCCACGAAGTTGACTACAGAATCATCGAAGGACTCATAGGGCAGATGCACCAGAAGGTCCTTTTCCCTGATCATATCAAAAATATTCTTCCCGCCGTCCTTACTGAGCTGAATCATGGACCAGGGGCGGTGAGGATGAGCTTCGGGGTAGCGCAGGTTATCATAACCTTTGATACCGCAGAAGGAGAAGAAAGCGGTCACATCCAGAGGGCCGTCAATTTCATACATATCTTCAGACCCCAGATTCATTTCAGAAGTCATGAACCGGCGCATGAAACGGCTGGTGCCCCGTTCATATTCCAGGCGTACCGCTTCGCCGCGCTGTCTCTTTTTCAGCTGTTTTTCCACTTCTACCACCAGATCCTGGGCATCTTCCTCGTCCAGGTTCAGGTCTGCATCCCTGGTAATGCGGAAAGGACGGGCTTCCAGCAGGTCAAAGCCGATAAACAGGCGGGCTGCAAAGTGGCACAGCACCTGTTCCAGGAACATGAAATCATGGCGGGAGGGATTCTCCGGATTGTCCGGCAGCCGCACAATCCGGGGCAGCACCGAAGGCACCGGCACAATGGCCGTCTTCACGTCAATATCGTTTTCTTCATCCAGAGTCATGTCCCGCTCATTCCGTTCCAGCAGCAGGGCAATGTTCAGACTCTTGGAAGCCAGGAAAGGGAAGGGATGGGAGGAATCCACCGCCATAGGAGTTACTACCGGGAAGATTTCTCTTTCAAAATAATCATCCAGCCATTTCATCTGCCGCGGCGATGCATCTTCGGGACGGATGAAATACAGGCCCTCTGTTTCCAGTTCCTTCAGTATCATTTTCAGATACCGGTACTGCCTTGCCACCAGGCGCTGGCAGGTATCGGAGATGGCTTCCAGCTGCTCTTCCGGCGTCATGTTGGCAATATCTCTCCGCTTCACGCCGTTTTCCTTCTGATGTTTCAGGCCTGCCACGCGAATCATGAAAAATTCATCCAGATTGGAGCTGGTAATAGCCAGAAATTTCAATTTTTCCAGAAGGGGATTGTTGGGGTCCACCGCTTCCTGGAGAACCCTTCTGTTGAACTGGAGCCAGGACAGTTCTCGATTCAGATAATACCGATGATTCTTTACGTCCACGTCCATAATTACCTCCGCTCAAGTTTGGCTTCCATGCCGAATATATTTTCAAAAAATTCTTTTTCCTTATCAAAGAGCCATGTTTCCAGGGCTGTATTCTCATCGCTTTCATATTCAATGAGCAGGCAGTCCTTCACGATTCTGGCAGACACATCCTTCAGCTTCTGCTTTCTGGACATATCCATGGCCCGCACCAGACGGAAAATGGCGATGAGCTTCAGCGCCGTCATCTTCGATTCATCGGAGAGGATGCGGAAAGGCTCGTCATCATCGCTGGGCATGCCTTTGTGGTCATAGTACACAATGCAGGCCACAATGTCCTTTTCCTTGTCGGAAATACCGAAAATATCGGTACCCTTCACCATGCTCCAGGCCTGGATGGAGGAGCCCAGAAGGTTTACGTATTTCCCGATCTGGTACAGAATAATGGCCATGCGGAGCAGGAATTCGTCTCTTTCATTAAGGCCGTTGTACCGGTCAAAAGCGCGGATAATATGATAGCTGTACCGCTCCATGGCTTTGGCATGGTCCGGTTCATAATAATAGGAAGCCGCAATGGAGCGGGTTAGTTCCAGATTCTGGGCCCGCATATACAGAAGGGCAGGATCCTTCGTTTTCTGGGCACCGTAGAAAAGGCTGGCCGCCTCTACGAAGGTCATGCCCATCATCACCACATTCTTCACGGGCACATTATCCAGGATTTCCTTATAGATATGAATGGTAGGCGATACCACCGATGCCAGAGATTCTTCAATATGGTACTTCTGCCGCAGCATGGACGTGGAAAGACTGCCTGCTTCCTCATGGAAGCGGATAATCACATCCTTCCTGACCTCGGTGATTTCCTTTTCAATTTCATAGCCCATAAGACGGCCTACGATTCGCGCCTCCCGGCCGGATAGAATGACCGTATCAATATCATAGTTTCGGACCGTCACCCACAGCGGCTCCATAATGGCATGGATATATTCGCCCAGAGCCTGGGGAAAATCCATAGAATCCCGCTGGTTCAGCTTGAAGGTTTCCAGCAGGCGCAGAGTACCGATATGCACATTATGCTGGTAGCACAGAGCCCCCTTCTCCCACACGGTAAGGCCGATGCAGCCAGAGGTGATATCCACAAAAAGAAAATTGTTTCCCATGCGTCCGCCGATAGCCTTGTTGTATTCCTTGAACTGGTACTGCAGGCCGAAATGCTTGAAATAAATTTCCTGCGGCATATCTACCACCTGCACATTGAAGCCCGTATTTACCCGCACCAGGTCAATAATGGAGCGGCAGTTTTCCGCTTCTCTGAGCACCGCCGTGGCATACACGGCATACACCTTGACCTGGTAGTCCATGAGAAGCTGCTTCAATCCCTCCAGCATACGGCACAGTTTCTTAATGGAAGGGAAAGAAAGGCGCTTCTGGTTAAATACCTCTTCGCCGAACGTAGTATCCTTGCGCACCGATTCAATGACCCGGATATCCTTTACGCTGGTGTACTGCACAATGCGCATGGATACATTGGATGAACCGATATGAATGATTCCATAAATGAGCGGCTTTTGATCCGACATAGCGAGCCCCCGTTTCTATGAGTAATGCATGGGAAATTCCCATATTCCTGTATGATTGTACACCGGGAAAGTAAAGCCTCTGTAAAACGCTGTGAAACCTTTCTTTCTGAATGATGATTATTTCTTATTATATCATTATTGTAGCATATCTTAAGGGAAAAAGGAGGCAGAAGAGAAAGGACCGGTCATATCTGTCAGAGGAGAGGCAGTCATGGGATTTCCAATTTCTAATGACTCTCTTCTATCGCCTCCCTCCCATCTGTTGTAAAATAGAATCATCAAAGGCAGTGTCTTCCCGTTTCCGGTCAGACTGCCTCTAAAGGAGAAACCATGGAACGTATAGCTATTATTGATTTAGGCTCCAACTCCATCCGCTTTGTCATCATGCAGATTGGAGCCCACGGTTCTTACAAACTAGTCTATCAGGAAAAGAAATCCATCCGCCTGGCGGAAGGCATGACCCTCGATTCCCGGCAGCTCACGGAAGAGGCCCAGCAGCGGGCGCTGCAATGCCTTACCGTGTACGCCCATATCATGGCCGTGCAGAAAGTAAAAAAAGTGCTGGCTGTAGCCACTGCCGCCGTCAGAAATGCGGTAAACGGAGCCTCCTTCCTGAAACGGGTCCGCCTCAACACCGGCATTCCCATGACCATTATCAGCGGAAAAGCCGAAGCGGCCCTGGGATTTTCCGGCGTGGCCCACACCATTGACCGGAAGGATTTCCTTCTCTTTGATCTGGGTGGCGCCAGCGTAGAAATTTCCCTGGTCAAAAACAAGAAACGGGTGCACTCCATCAGTATCCCCCTGGGCGCCGTGACCCTGACAGAAATGTTTCATTCCTCCGGGTCCGTGCCCTATGACATGATCAATGAAATCAAAAATTTCATCCAGAAAAAGCTGGCTGAGATTCCCTGGTTCCCCAAAGAGCCCATGGAAGTCATCGGCGTAGGCGGTACGGTCCGCAATCTGGCCAAGGTACACCAGCGGGCCTCCTCCTATCCCCTGCCCAAGCTCCATAACTACAATCTTCCGGTAGAAGACCTTTTCGCCCTGGTGAAATCCATCTGCGGCAAGACCTATGAGGAAAGGCAGAAAATTTCCGGACTGTCCGAAGAACGGGCAGACATCATCATTGCCGGCGCCCTGATGGTACAGGAAATCGTGCGAAAAGCGAAATCCTCCTACCTCACCATTTCCGGCTGCGGCCTCCGGGAAGGCCTTTTCTTCCACTACTATGATCCCATTTACGACAGGGAAGGCAGCTGGAAGCAGAACATGCTCATTTCCTCCGTAAAGAACTATCTCTATACCCTTCCTCTGGAATATGATTTCCACACAGCCTACGTGACAGCCATGGCCCTTTCCATGTTTGACCAGTGGAAAAAAATGCATCATTTAAACGACCGCATGAGAAATCTTCTCTACGCTGCCGGCCTTCTCCATGACACCGGCACCATTGTCAATTACTACAGCCATGCCAGGCACAGTGCCTACATCACCGCCAACGCCCACATTTTCGGCTGGTCCCACAAAGAGCAGATCATGTGCGCCCTCATCTGCGCCTTCCACCATGGCTATTCCAGCAAATTTCTGAAATCCAACAGCCACGTCCGTATCCTCTCGGACCTGCAGATGAAAGAAGTCCGCATGATGGCCCTCTTTCTCTCCCTGGCAGAAGGCCTGGACGAAAGCCACGAGCAGTGCATCACCCGTCTTGTCTGCACCGCCTCCCGGGAAGCCCTGGACCTTCGTATCTACACCAGCCGGGATAACTTCGACGTTCCTGCCCATGCGGTGCAGCACCTGATCAAGGACTTCGCCAAAACTTTCCGCCGCCCACTGCGCATCCAGTGGTTCCCGGGAAGCAGCAGCAGGAATGAACTGGCTGAAGAAGCGGTGAAACTGGACTTTAAGCCCAATGAGTAAGAAGCTGCCTGGCGGCCCGAGTTCAGGAGGAGGCCCAATTTTAGCGGAAGATTTCTCGGTTCAGAGTAACCATAGTGCTCAGAACCCTTTGTGCTGCTTCCGACAAGTATCTCTTTCCAGATGACAATGGAACAAGCTGCTTGCTGTCATTGACAAAAAATAAAACGCAAAAGGGGCTGTGAAAAAATTTTCATTATTTTTTCACAGCCCCTTTACTATGCTTTTATGAAATTATTTAGCGCCGCACTTCTTTGCACTCACTGCATCTTCATACAGCTTGTTGACATAGTCCCAGTTGATAATGCGGAAGAAGTTTTCCACAAAATCCGGTCTGCGGTTCTGGTACTGCAGATAGTAGGCGTGTTCCCAGACATCCAAAGCCAGCAGTGGTTTCTTTCCTTCCGTCAACGGATTGTCCTGGTTGGCCGTGGAAAGGACTTCCAGATGGCCGTCGCTGTAAACCAGCCATGCCCAGCCGCTTCCGAACTGAGAAACGGCGGCAGAAGAGAATTTCTTTTTGAATTCTTCAAAGGAACCGAAGTCTTCCTTGATCTTTTCAGCCACCGGGCCCGCAAAGGAAGTGCTGCCCTCCGGTGCCATCATATCCCAGAAAAGGGCGTGGTTGAAATAGCCGCCGCCATTATTTCTGACAGCGCCCCGGATATCTTCAGGAAGAAGGTTAAGATGGGCGATCAGATAGCGAATAGACTTATCTGCCAGCTCCGGATGGGACTCCAGAGCCTTGTTCAGATTGGCCGTATAAGTGGCATGATGTTTGTCATGGTGGAAATGAAGGGTTGCTTCATCCATCACAGGTTCAAGAGCATTGTAAGCATACGGTAATTCCGGTAATTTAAACATGGTCATTTCTCCTTTGTTGGAAATATAGGAAATATATAAGATAAACTACTTAACGATATTTATCGATTCGTTCTGCCAATATTATATCGAATATTTTTGAAACGGTCAAGTGCTTTTCGATATGCTTTTAAAAAGGCCCCTGCCCTTTTCCCATTCTTATGCCCAATTAAAAATCCCCCAAAGTTTCCTTTGGAGGATTTTTTCATTCATGAATCATTACACCAGTTTGCTGAAGTCACCCCAGGCATCGAAGAAGGAGAGAGTCTTAAGAAGCAGGGAAATACGGTTGTTCTTCACCGCTTCATCCTTCACCATAACCATGACGTTGTCCAGGTAATCATTAATGGGCGCCGTCAGTTCTTTCAGATAAGGAAGGGCATCAGCGTAGCGGTATTCCCTGTACAGCGGTTCCACGGCTGCCATGGCTTTGACAAGAGCAGCTTCCAGATTTTTTTCTGCATCTTCCTCAAAGAGGGCCGGATCCACTTTGCCGCCGGTTTTACCTTTGGTAATGTTGGCCAGACGGGTCACAGCCTGACGGAGATCGGCTTCCTCTTTCAGATGGCTTTCCGTCATAGCCTGGGCCTTCAGGAAGATGGCATAAATATCATCCACCGGACCTGCCAGTACGGCATCGATGATATCGTAGGCAATGCCGTTGTCCAGAAGAATAGCGCGGATACGCTGACGGAAGAAATCTTCCACCTGGGAAAGGACCTTGTCCTTCACTTCCTGTTCACCGGGAAGCAGTTCCAGAGCTTTGGCAATGCCCCGGCGGATATCCCAGTGAATCTTTCCATCGGTCAGGATATTCACAGCGCCGATGGTCTGACGGCGGAGTGCGAAGGGATCCTGGGAACCGGTAGGAATCAGGCCTCTAAGGAAGGTAGCAGAAAGGTTGTCCAGCTTGTCAGCCAGAGAAAGGGCACGACCGATGGATTCCTTCGGCAGAATATCTCCTGAAAAACGGGGCATGTACTGTTCGAAAATGGCCTGGGCCACTTCCGGCTTTTCCCCATCCAGCAGAGCATATTCCTTTCCCATTTCACCCTGGAGTTCCGTGAATTCAGTAACCATGCCGGTAGCCAGATCCGATTTGGACAGGAAGGCAGCTCTGTCGGCATCCTTCATCTCCTCATCGGTGAAATGCCAGTCTTTTCCAATGAAAGCAGTGAGTTTCTGCAGACGGTCTGCCTTATCCCGCATATCTCCCAGGCCTTCCTGGTAGTTAATGCGGGTGAGATCATCCCGATGGCCTTCCAGTGTCTTCTTCCGGTCATTTTCAAAGAAGAATTTCGCATCATCCAGACGGGCCCGCAGCACCTTTTCATTGCCGTGCTGCACGTTTTCCAGAGCCTTGGTGCCGCCGTTTCTGACAGTCAGGAAATAGGGCATAAGGCTTCCGTCTTCCTTTCGTACCGGATAGTACCTCTGATGGTCACGCATGGGGGTAACCACAGCCGGTACCGGCAGCTTCAGGAATTCATCATCGATTCTGCCGTAAAGAGGCGTGGGGTATTCCACCAGGTAGTTGATTTCTTCCAGAAGATCCGCATTGTGCCATACATGGCCGCCCAGTTTTTCTGCTGTTTCCAGAAGGCCCTTCTGAATCATGTTCCGTCTTTCATCCTGGTCCACAATAACGAAGGCCTTTCTCATGGTTTCCTTATAATCTTCCGGTTTGTCAATGGTCACCGGTTCTTTGCAGAGGAAGCGATGGCCCCGGCTTACGCGGCCGCTCTTCACATGAGCAAATTCCACAGGAATCACCTTGTCATCGGCCAGTGCCACAATCCACCGTACAGGACGGATGAAATGGGCTTCTTCATCGGCCCAGCGCATGCTTCTGGTGAAATTAAGACCTGTAATGAGGGAGAGGAAAAGATCCGGCAGTACATCTTCCACTGCCTTGCCCTGGTTCACCACATGGGCCCAGGTATAATCCCCTTCCTTCACCAGCTGGGACGGGTCAATGTGCTGGCCCCGGGCAAATCCCTGGGCTGCGCGGGTGGGGTTTCCATCAGCATCAAAAGCCGCTTTAATGGAAGGGCCCCGCTTCTTGACTTCTTCATCCGGCTGGCGGTCAGCTGCATCCTTCACCAGCACTGCCAGCCGTCTGGGGGTGGCATAAACTTTGATTTCATGGAAGGAAATGCGATTTTCTTCAAACTTTGCACGGGACAGTTCCTTCATCTGTTCCACTACGCCAGCCATAATGTTGGCAGGCATTTCCTCTGTTCCGATTTCCAAAAGAAGATTCTTACTCATTTTCCTTCACTTCCTTTCAGCATGGGGAATCCCAGTTCCTTTCTCTTCTTCAGCCAGCCCTTGGCGCACATTCTGGCCAGATTTCTGACCCGGGCAATGTATTCCGTCCGTTCAGACAGGGAAATAGCGCCGGCAGCATCCAGAAGATTGAAAGAATGTGAGCATTTCAGTACATAATCATAGGCAGGAAGCACCATGCCTGCTTTCACTACCCTCTTGGCTTCTGCTTCATACATATCAAAGAGCTTGAAAAGCATGTCGTGATCTGACAGCTCATAGCTGTATACGGACTGTTCATATTCATTTTCGTGCCAGATATCGCCGTAGGTTACGCCGTCAGTCCATTCCAGATCATACACATTGTCCTTTTCCTGAATATACATGGCAATACGTTCCAGGCCGTAGGTGATTTCCACAGCCACCGGATGTTCATCAATGCCGCCTACCTGTTGGAAATAGGTGAACTGGGTGATTTCCATGCCATCCAGCCATACTTCCCAGCCGATGCCCCAGGCACCCAGTGTCGGAGACTCCCAGTTATCCTCTACGAAACGGATATCATGTTCTTCAGGGTCAATGCCCAGTTCCTTCAAAGATTCCAGATAGGTTTCCTGAATATTGTTGGGAGACGGCTTCATAATAACCTGGAACTGATGGTGCTGGTAGAGACGGTTCGGGTTTTCGCCGTAACGGCCGTCATCAGGACGGCGGGATGGTTCTACATAGGCCACATTCCAGGGTTCCGGTCCGATAACCCGAAGGAAAGTGGCAGGATTCATGGTGCCTGCACCCTTTTCCGTGTCGTAAGCTTCGCCAAGTACGCAGCCCTCTTTCGACCAGAACTTCTGGAGTGCTAAAACAATCTGCTGAAATGTCATATGTCCTCCTAAAAACAATATAAAAATCCCTGTAACAAGTAAGTTACAGGGACGAGTTACAGGGATACCTGACCCGCGGTTCCACCCTCATTGGCCAATGGCCCGCCTTCATTCATAGCAGCCCTACTCCGTTCAGGCAGCAGCTCCGAAACGCCTTCCGCATCCTGCCGGTCTCTCACCCTCACCGGCTCGCTGCTTATGCGTACTCCTTTTCATCATCACCGTAGTTATGGAAACATTCTAGCAAATATAAGAAGGATTGTAAAGGGGCTGAACGAAAGGTTCTTAAGATGGGTAAGCCCTGGGCCGGAAGGTTCCAAGGCTTGACGGCGCCTGTGGCGCCAGGGCTGTGGAATGCCCTTCTGGCAATAATGATAAGGTCAGCGTTATGTGCTTACCTTCCTGACATCATCCTGATTAAAGCAAAGGATAATGTCTGACTGTCTGTTCTCTATGGTCTCTTCCGGAAATACAGTCCAGCGGTAAGCCGCCCCATCTACTCTTTAATCTCCTTTCCCACATGGGGCGAGATGATTTTTTCTCTGGCGTATTCCCAGAGGATTTGAGAGCCTTCGGCAGTATGCTCGTTTCTTTTTAAAATCTGGGACAGATGGACGCCATGCTCTTTCCATGCCTTTCCGCCGGTATAGTCATTCAGCATCATGGGCTGGATATTATCCATAGTGTGGGCGAAACGGGCTTCCGGTGTGTCGGCCCTTTCAAATTCATCCCACAGGGCCCGAAGTTTCTTTCCTTCTTCCGGAATCATGCCGAAAAGTCTATCGGCGCTTTGGGCTTCTCTATCGTGCTGTTCCTGTTTGCTGACTCCTGCATAGGCATAGGTGTCACCGGCATAAATTTCCACCAGGTCATGAATCAGCAGCATGGACACCGTTTTGAGCACATCGATTTTCTCATTGCTGTATTCTGAAAGCATAATGGCCATAATGGCCATATGCCAGGCATGTTCCGCATCATCCTCCATGCGACGGGCGCCAGTCACGTAGGTTTGGCGGGTAATCAGTTTTTCCTTGTCGATTTCACGGAAGAAATCAAAAAGCCGATCCAGCTTTTCTTCTTCTTTTTTATCCATCATCATTCTTCACTCACTTTCCGATTTCTTCTGTCCCATATGAAAAAGATGGCATATAAAAGGATGGAAATCCCGATAACCACACCCAGGCGCAGGGGATTCTGGTGGATGGTCACCGTATCATGGCCGATGAGCGCCTCCAGGGCAGTGGCAGGAAATTTGCCGATGAAGGAAGCCAGTATATAGTCCTGAAAGCTCATTTTTGAAAGGGCGCCGAAGGCATTCAGCGCTGCCGCCGGGAAATAGGGAATCACCCGGGCTATCATCATGATCCGGAAACCATCGCTCCTGCTTTTCTCATCCCATTCCTGCAGTTTCCTGTTTCCGGAAATCAGTTTTTCCGCTGTATCCCGAAGGAACGTACGGAAAAAGAGAAAACTGATGCCGGCACCCACAGTCTCCGCTGCCCAGGCCAGAAGGATGCCTGGCACAATGCCGAAAATCAAAGTGCAGGCCGTAGAGAAAATCATGGCCGGCGGAAATCCCACTGCATTCATGACGGCAGTCAGCAGGAAAGCAAAAGCCACCGCCCACCGGCCGAAGGAATGGATATAGGCTGCAATCTCAAAAATTTCTCCTCGCTGCAGAAGATGCCAGATTTCATAAAAAGTGCCGGGACTTGCCAGATAAAAGCCGCCAAAAAGGAAAATCACCGCTAAAGCCAGGGCTATTTTCACCAGCAGCTGCTTATGGTCTTTCATAGAATACCTCCTGATGGGGATTATTATATCATACAGGGAAAGAGAGATGTCGAACAGTGTGTATGCACCGGCTGGGTGGTGTCTCATAAAAAGATGGCCCCCCTACTGTTCTTTTTCACCCTGAGCCAGAAGAAAAGGCTTTTTCATTCCACTATAAAAACCGGCAGGCCTCTGAAGCAATGCCTGCCGGTGATAGAGTCAAGATTACAGAATATCCAGATCATCATAGGAAGGTTTGACTACAAACCGTCCCGTTGTATCAATGAGGCCCCACTTGCCTCTGATTTTCACGCCGGCCCTTCCATCATGGAACGGTGTCACATCGGAAACTTCTTCCTGGAAAGTAATGCGGTCTTTGCCGTCAGGGCCTGCATATTTCCAGTCCTCCTTCGTCTTCACCGGAATGAGACCGTCCCCTTCCCTGGAAAGGGCCCGGAACACAGGCTCTGTGATGACAGTGCCATCTTTGGAAATCAGACCCCACCGGTCTTTCAGCTTATAGCCGTAGATCCCGTTTCCAAGAGCAGAAAAGGAGTCATAGGAAAAGGGGACAAGGGTGCTGCCATCATCCATGGAAAGGATACCCCATTTCTTACTGTCATTCTGCGCCAGAAGCACATGGTCCTCTTCTTCCGGAATCAGACCGGGATACACGGTGTGGGCTATGAAGGTGCCTTCTTTGTTCACCCAGCCGTACCGGCCGTTATTGCGAATCAGGATTCCCTTTTCGCCCCGTTTGAAGACCCTGTCATTGGAAGGACTGGCAATGACCCTTCCGCTGCTGTTGATGTAGCCCCGCTGCACCCGGATGGTAGGCACCGTTTCATAATCATAATACCAGGGATCCCATACGGGGAAACCAATGCCCCAGCCAAAGGGATGATGGTAATGATGATGGTGGTGATACCAGTGTCCCCAGCCCCAGCCGATGCCGATGGTTACCGGGAAGCGGCGCATGACGGCCGTTTCCCCTACCTCACCGGTGCGGACTTCGGCCAGCCCTTCTTCAAAAGGATAGAGCTTGTCAAATTCCGCCATGAAAGCTATGGTGCCATCCGGTCTGGCATACCCATTGCCATCGGTGGTTTTCACGCCGGCCAGCCCTTCGGAGAAAGGCGTCAGCACTGCCTTGAACTGCGGTTTCGCCGTAATCTGGCCTTCATTGTTCATAAAGCCCCAGAGTTTTCCTGCGTCCTCCACAGCCGTCATATGCTCACTGAATACAGGCACCACCGCCTTGTACACCGTGGGCACCACTTCCTGTCCCTTTCCATCGATGAAGCCCCAGTGATTCTGGTTATCTTCCACCGCCAAAAGGCCATCGCTGTATGAAGGACCGGCATCTTTGTAATGAGGCGCCACCACTTCTTTTCCTTCCCTGTCAATGACGCCCCAGCGGCCTTTGCTCCTCACCGGCGCCAGGCCATCCTCAAAATAACGGGCCTCCTGGTACACCGGAGCGATTTCCTTTCCATCTATGGAAAGATAGCCGTACTTCCCGTCCACCTTCACAATGGCCATATCATTTTGGAAATCAGAAACCTGCTCAAAGGTTTTATCGGAAATCTTCGTGCCGTCCTTCCGGTAAAAAGAAATCCGTTTATCCTTCCCCTGCACTGCCAGGGCGCCGTCCTTCCACACGGAACGGCTTTCATAGGAAACAGGAACCACCACCTGCCCCTGCCGGTTATAAAAGCCGCGAAGGCCCTTCTCCTCTACTTCCACCAGATTCTCCCGGCCCGGCTCGCTGTCCGCATCATCATCCTTCACATCAGGATCCGACAGACTGATGCCCACCTTATCATAGGAAAGGGGAATCACCTGTTGTCCACTGCCATCAACAGCGCCCCACTTTCCATTCGACTTCACCGCTGCCGCAAAAGGCAGAGCCTCTTCCTTCGGTGCGTCAGGCCCCTCATTGGCATAGGATGAAAAAGAAAAACATAAAAGCCCTGCCGCCAGGACAGCCATTATTTTTTTATGTACCATGGAAATCACCTCACCATGAAATGGTAACGAATAGTCAATACCCATCTCTATTGTAGCACAAGAAAGAAAAGTTTCCCGTCGAGATGAATACCATTTCCCCTTGCCAGTCAGGAAACTTTTCGCAAGCAGTTTCCTGTCCATAGGAATACCATTCTCCCTCGCCGGACAGTCCCCCTTGCCCCATTCCATTCCATAGTCCATAATAAAGAAAAGCAAAAGGAGTGTGCACCATGGAACACAATTATCTTTTTGACGGCGTGGCCGTCCTCATCATTCTCTGGTTTATCAAGTCCTATTTTCTCGGCAGAGCCTCTACGGAAGAGGAAACATTTTTATATCGGGAAGCACCGAGATGGCTTCTCTATTTCACCAGCGGCCTTGTCTGCGTCACCCTGCTGATGATGGTATCGGTGGATTTTGGCATGGTTCCGGGCATTCCTCAGGAAAGCATCTTCCGCCTCACCGTGGCATCCCTGCTCCTGTGGCTCGCCATGGCCCTGTATACCCGATGGAACTGGGGCGTCCACATAGCAGACCGTGACCTCAGAGGAAAGAATAACCGGAAAATGCTTCTTCTCCTCCTTCTCATGGCCTTCCTGGCATCCACATTGTAAATAAAACCCATGTCAAATGGCGCCTGTCACAAAGACAGACGCCATTTTGACATGGATGGGCCATAAGCACAATGCCCGCTACTCCACATAATCCTTCATTTTCACCGTAATCAGGGAAGATACCCCTTTTTCGGCCATAGTAACGCCCTGCAGGGTGTCTGCAAATTCCATGGTCTTTTTTCTATGGGAAATGACGATGAACTGGGTTTTCTTTTTATAGTCCGCAATCATGCGGCTGTACCGTTCCACATTGGCATCGTCCAGGGCTGCATCGATTTCATCTACGAAGCAGAAAGGCGCCGGGCGGAAGGCCATGAAGGAAATGAGGAGAGCAATCACTGTCAGAGCCCTTTCGCCGCCGGACATGAGGGACAGGGGCTGCCGTTTCTTGCCGGGAAGCTGGAGGTACATTTCCACGCCGCCCTCCAGCGGATGGGCTTCGTCGGTAAGCTCCAGCCGGGCCCGGCCGCCCTGGAACATGAGCTGCATAATGCGGCCGAATTCCTGATTGATTTCTTTGAAAGCCCTGCTGAACTGGTCAGTCATGGTTTGATCAATGTCGCGAATCACCGTTTCCAGACCGTTTCTGGCCTTCGTCAGATCCTCTATCTGTTCTTCATAGAATGTCCGCTTGTCCAGCTGCTTCTGGTAGTCCTCCTCGCCGTTGGGATTCACCTGGCCCAGAGCGGAGAGCTCCCGGGAAAGGCTTTCCTCTTCCTTCCTCATATCTGCCATGGAGCCGGGAAGCCGGAGAGCTTCCGCCTCCTGTCGGGTCATATGGTTTTCCGAAAGCCGGCGCAGCTCCTCTTCTTCCTGGGCTTTGAAATTGTCAATTCGTCCCTGTCGTTCCGCCATATCCCGTTTCACTTTAGACGACTGTTCCTGGGTCTTTCGCCAGGATTCCTCCAGTTTCTTCTGTTCCATGGCGAACCGGTCCGAATCATCCTGCATGCGGGACTGATTCTGCTGCCGGTCCTGCCACAGGGACTCGGCTTTCCGGAATTCCTCCTTCAGCCTTTCCATGTCCTCCTTCAGCGTCAAAAGAAGTTTTTTATTTTCTTTCTTTTCTTCTTCCAGTTTGACCCGGTCCGCCTGCTGCTCTGCCAGCGCCTTTTCGCGGTCCTCTTTCATGCGCTTTCCGAAGGCCAGGGATTCCCGGGCCTTGGTGAGGGACACATGAATGGAAAGAATTTCCTCATTCTTTTCTTCCAGTTTCTTTTTCAGCTTTTCGCTTTCCTCATCTTCTTCCATTTCCGGAATGTGAGCCAGCTTTTCCAGATTTTCGGAAATATGGGTCCTCCGCTCTTCTCCTTCTCTCAGTTCCAGGTCCCGTTTTTTCTTCAGCGCCATTTCCTCTTCTGCCGCCTTCTCTTGGTCTTCCAGGGTCTTTTCCATCCCTTCCCTCCGGGCAGTGAGGGAGGCCAGGCTGACTTTAAGGGTCTGCCATTCCTCCCTTTCCTTCATGACCTTTCCCGCCAGGGTATCGCAGATATGGCCCTGCTCCTCCAGCTTTCGGCTGCATGTTTCCAGTGACTTTCGCCCCTCTTCTTCCTCTCGGGAGAGGCGGCGGATTTCCTGTTTCCTGCCAAAGAAGGTATTTTCCTTCTTCCTCATGGAGCCGCCGGTCATGGAGCCGCCAGCATTGATTAGCTGGCCGTCCAGGGTGACAATACGGAACCGGTAGCGGTATTTCTTTGCCACCCTTCTGGCATCATCCAAGGTTTCCGCAATCAGGGTCCGTCCCAGAAGGGACGTGAGGAGATCCCGGTACTGGTCATGGCAGTTTATGAGATTCGACGCAATGCCGCAGATACCCTTTTCCCCGACAGCCTTCTGTTCCTCTCCGCCGTAGGCAGAAGGATGCATGGACTCCAGAGGAAAGAAGGTGGCCCTCCCGAGATGCCGTTCCTTCAGCCAGCGGATAATCCGACCTGCCGCTTCAGTGGTATCCGTAACAATACAGGAAATCCGGCTGCCCAAGGCCACTTCCGCCGCTGTCGTATAGGCTTCCGGCACCTGCACCATGTCCCCCAGAGGGCCATGAATGGATGGGCCGAAGAGATCCCGGCTGGCCATGATATTTTTGACTGCCATGGAAAAATCGGCATATTCCTTTTCTGCCCGGTCCAGATAATTTTTCCTGGATCGGATGGCGGAAAGGGCAGACTCCTGCTTTCCCTTTTCATTCATCAGAGCAAAGCGCCGGTTTTCCTCCTCTTTCAAAAGAAGACTGTCCTTCTTTCCTGATCCTTCCAAATCTGACAGGCGCTCTGCTCCTTCTTTTTCTTCTTTCACTAAGAGAGCGAGCTCTTCTTGCAGGGCTGCCAGCCGTTTTTTCTTCTCTTCCAGTGAAGACAGGGCTTCTTTTCGTTCTCCTTCCAGCCGCTGCAGGGTCTCTTCCACATGGGCCAGCTCCTGCTCCAGCCGCATCTTTTCAGACATCTGCTCTCTATTCACTTTCAGCTTTTCCGCATAGGAAGCCTCTGAACAGGCCAGGGCTTCTTCCAGAGCCTTCTTTTCCTCTTCTCCCTTCTCTTTCTTTTCGTTCCACTGGCGGCAGTCATCCACATAACCCTGATATTCCTCTTCACCGCTTCGAATTTCCTCTGCCAGTTCCGCTTCCGCTTCCTTCTGGTCCTCTTCAGCCGCTGCCAGCTCCCCCTTCTTTTCCTCGGCATGATGGAAACTTTCTTCCTTCACCCGAAAATCGCCGCGAAGCTCTTCCATTTTCTGCTGGGCTTCTGCGGTTTGCTGTCCCAGGCTGCGAAGGCCTTCCTGAAAATCAAGGGCCTGCTTTTCCAGCTTTTCCCTTTCCGCTGCCAGAGAGGACAGGGTGGTATCCCATTTTACATCTTCCTCTTCCAGATTCCGGTACTCCGTTTCATAACGGGACAGCATGCGGCCGATAGATGTCAGCTTCAGCACCGCCATAGAAGCGGTGACAGCGCTTTTCTTCTTCATAAGCTCCTTATAGACCCTGGCCTTTTCCGCCCCTTCCTTCAGAGGTACCAGCTGCTCATCCAGAAGGGCCACCATGTCCTGAACCCTGTCCATATTTTCTGCCGTCTTTTCCAGCTTCCGGAGCCCCTCATTCTTCCGCATGCGGTACAGGCTGATGCCAGCTACGTCCTCAAAAATCAGACGCCGCTCATCGGGCCGGGCCGTCAGCACCTGATCCACCCGGTTCTGCCCGATAATGGCCAGGGATCCCCGCCCCAGACCTGTATTGGCCAGAAGCTCCTGTATATCCTTCAGCCGGCAGCTTCTTTTGTTGATTTTGAAATCACTGTCCCCGCTGCGGAGAAGCCTTCTGGTAATGGACACTTCCGTGGTATCCAGCGGCAGTTCATGGGACGAATTATCCAGCACCAGCTGTACTTCCGCTCCATTCTTTGCCTGTCTGGTCTCAGAGCCGGAAAAAATAATGTCCTCCGCCTTCTGACCCCGAAGGTTCCTCACATTCTGCTCTCCCAGCACCCATCGTACTGCATCGGATATATTACTCTTTCCGCAGCCGTTGGGTCCCACGATCACCGTCATGCCATCAGCAAATTCTATGGTAGTTTTATCTGCAAAAGACTTGAAGCCCTGCAGTGTCAAACGCAGTAATTTCATAATATCTCCTTATGTTCCATTTCCATACTGTATCGCTCCTTATTATACAGGAAATGGGGGAAGTCTGCTTGCGAAAGGTTTCCTATTCGGCTTGAAGCAATAGTATCCACCCCGACAGAAAACTATTTGCGAAAGGTTTCCTGTTCAGCTTGAAGCAATGGTATCCACCCCGACAGGAAACTATTTGCGAAAGGTTTCCTGTTCGGCTTGAAGCAATAGTATCCATCCCGACAGGGAACTATTTGCAATAGGTTTCCCCTTCGGTATGAAACAAATGGTATCCATCCCGACAGGAAACTATTTGCGAAAGGTTTCCTATTCGACTTGAAGCAATGGTGTGCATCTCTAGGGGAAACTATTTGCGAACATCCCATCAAAAAACTGCGAAAGGAAGTCCTTTCGCAGTTTTCATTATTTATTCTCCAAACACCGGAGGCAGGGGGCTGTCATCAGAAGGTGCAGGCGGAAGCGGAGAGTCGCTGCTGTCTGTGTCATCCTTCTTCGGTTCCTCGCCGGGCGCATAGATGGAGTGATACTTGAAGAGGTTTTCTACCTGGGTATGATTGATGGTTTCTACTTCCATCAGTGCCTTGGCCATGGCATGGAGCACTGGCAGATTGTCTGTCAGTGCCTGCATGGTGTCATTGTAGGCTTCATCCAGGTACTTGTGCATTTCTTCATCGATAATGGTGGCTACAGTTTCACCGTAGTTTCTTTCTGAACCCAGCTGCTTGCCCAGGAAAATCTGCTCCTGGTGTTCGCCGAAAATCATGGGGCCCAGGCGGTCACTCATGCCCCATTCCATAATCATCTTGCGGAGGATGGAGGTGACCTGCTGCAGGTCTCCGGAAGCGCCGCTGGAGATTTCGTTGAAAATAATCTTTTCAGCACAGCGTCCGCCTAAAGCTACGCGGATCTGAGCCAGAAGGTGGGATTTGGTAATGAAGGACCGTTCTTCATGGGGCAGCATCATGGTGTAGCCGCCAGCCTGTCCACGGGGGATAATGGTGACTTTATGCACCGGATCCGCATCCTTCAGAAGGGTGGCCATAATGGCATGGCCCGATTCATGGTAAGCCGTGAGCTTTCTTTCTTCATCGCTCACCCGGTGGCTCTTTCTTTCAGGACCGTAGGATACCTTTTCAGATGCTTCTTCCAGGTCTGCCATGGAAATAGTTTTTCTGTTATCTCTGGCTGCCAGAAGGGTTGCTTCATTCAGCATATTGGCCAGGTCGGCGCCGGTGAATCCCGGTACTTTCTTGGCAATGGTAGGCAGGTCCACATCCGGTTCCAGCGGTTTGTTTCTTGCATGGACACGGAGAATGGCGATACGGCCTCTGAGGTCCGGACGGCCTACTACTACGCGGCGGTCAAAACGACCAGGGCGAAGGAGGGCAGGGTCCAGAATATCAGGACGGTTGGTGGCTGCCAGAGTAATGATGCCTTCATTGGAACCGAAACCGTCCATTTCTACCAGGAGCTGGTTCAATGTCTGTTCCCGTTCATCATGTCCGCCGCCCAGTCCGCTTCCGCGCTGACGGCCTACGGCATCGATTTCATCGATAAATACAATGCAGGGCGCATTCTTCTTTGCCTGGGCGAAGAGATCACGCACGCGGGATGCACCAACACCTACGAACATTTCCACAAAGTCGGAACCTGAGATGGAGAAGAAGGGTACCTTGGCTTCCCCGGCCACTGCCTTGGCCAGAAGGGTTTTGCCGGTACCTGGAGGTCCCACCAGCAGGACGCCCTTGGGGATCTTGGCACCAATAGCGGTGTACCGTCCCGGATTTTTCAGAAAATCCACCACTTCCGACAGTTCTTCTTTGGCTTCATCTTCACCGGCCACATCGTTAAAGTTCACGTGCACCTGGCCTTCACCGGTCATTTTAGCTCTTGACTTGCCAAAGCTCATGACCCGTCCGCCGCCGCCCTGGGTCTGGTTCATCATCCAGAACCAGACGGCAATGAGGATGATAATGGGAAGCAGATTGGACAGAAGGCTCATCCACCATGCCGGCTGTTCCGGCGGTTTGGCAGTAATGGCCACATTGCCGTCACTCAGCTTATTGAGAAGCTGGGTATCATTGTCAGGAATGTATGTGGCAAATTCAGTGCCGTCTTTCATCTTCCCGGTAACTGCGTTATTTGTCATCACCACCGAGGATACATTCTTCTTTTCCACCTGTGAAATAAAGTCACTGTAGGTGATTTCTGAATGTTTTTCCTGGGGATGAACAAATGTATTGAATATGGACACTGCGATGATGATGAGAAGCACGTAGAGTGCCACATTCTTAATAAATTTATTCAATATATTCCTCCTTCTCATGATCTGTGCAATAAAAGCCCATTTGACCGGTTGGGGAAGCGCGATTCAATCGGTGCTTTCCACCATCCACCCCGCTGACTAAATTGAGACTTTTCAATCAGTAATTAATTCTACCATTTTTTAGAAATTTAAGCAACAGGATTGTTTGAAATCCTATGCCCCCTTCAGTCACCCTGCATCACGCAGGAACAGCTTCCTGCCTGCAGGAATATAAAAGGTTGAAAAATAGTGTTTAGCTGCAAAGCAGGCCCTTCGCGACCAAAGGGCAAGCCATCTTCGAACCGTCCGAGCCCGGATGCTCCGGAAGGAAGCGTTTCAATATTTACGCTTTGGTATACACCCGGCTGTCCAGGACGCATACGTCCGGCAGATTTCTGTATTTTTCCGCATAGTCGCAGCCATAGCCTACGATGAATTCATCAGGAATATCAAAGCCCACGTATTTTACGTCCACTTCTTTTTCCCGTCTTTCCTTCTTGTTAAGACAGATGGCCAGTTCCACAGAAGCAGCGCCCCTCTGTTTGAGAAGTGGTACCAGGGCGCTCATGGTAATGCCGGTATCGATGATATCTTCCACTACGATCACGTTCTTGCCCCGGATATCCCGGTCCAGGTCCTTTTTAATATTCACATGGCCGGAAGAAACGGTGCTGTTGCCGTAGCTGGATACGCACATGGTGTCCAGTGTGACAGGAAGGTCAATGGACCGCATCAGGTCACAGAGGAAAGGCATGGCACCTTTCAGAATGCCAACAAGCACCACATCTTTTCCTTCATAGTCTTTCGTAATCTGACGGCCCAGTTCCTCCACTCGTTTTTCAATCTGTTCTTTGGTAATGAGTACGGTCTTAATATCTTTTCCCAGGTTTTTCATGTTGTTCATTCATTCTCCTTATCCCTTAAGGTGAGTGTCAGAAGGAGAAAAGACTTCGTACCTTCCGTCACCCGGCCCTGTCTGCTTCCCCGAAGAAAGCAGGTCCAGTAAATATGATGTTCATCGGCCACTACCGGCCATTCTCTGCGAAGCACCGAAGGGATTCCTTTTTCCTGAAGGATTTGAAATACCCTCTTCCTTCCCTTCATGCCCAGAGGCTCCATGGAGTCATCCTTTCCCGCCTTTCGAAGGACCAGCTGTCCTACACTGCCGGCATCAAGAAGATACTGGTTTCTCCCTGTAACCACCGGATGGGAAAGGACTTTCCCAGTCAGCACCCAGGGAGGAGTGGTCAGAAGAACTTCATGGTTATTTGTTATTATACCAGTTTCCCCGTGAAGGGGCTTTTCTTTTTCTTTACAAAATTCATAAAAAAGATGGAGCAGGTCTTTCGCAGGCATAGTATCTTTCCGGGAGCTGCCGGGGAAAAAGCAGAGAAACTGCCCTGCCCTTTCCATCATGGCACCGGAGGAAGAGGTTTTCCTGCCTTCCCTTCCTTCCAGAGCCAGCTTACGCATCCGCTCCACCCCTTCTGCATCCGGCGTATGATGGGAAACCATCATACACGCCCGCCGGATGAGGCGGCGCTGCATCGCAGGATGGAGCGCCTGCAAGCGATGGAAAGGATAGGCCAGAAGACGGCCCCGCTGCCGGAAGAAGGCTGCTTCCTTCGCCTCTTCTCCCTCCATGAAATCCTCTTCGTCCCTCAAGAGGGAAGCCATATGGGTAAGGCCTGTAACAAGGGACGGATTATACTCCCTGAGACGGGGCAGGAGGGTGAGGCGGATTTTATTCCGAGTGGCATCAGGGATATCATTGGTTTCATCATGACAGGGACTCACTGGATAATCAGAAAGGAAACAGCCGATATCCTCTCTTGTGACGCAGAGGAAGGGGCGGATAAATTCCCCACGCTTAGGCTGTATGCCAGTCAGTCCCTTCAGGCCGCTGCCCCGGAGGAAATGGAAAAGAATGGTTTCCGCCTGGTCATCTTCATGATGGGCCAGGGCGATTTTCCGATACCCGCCGGCCTTTGCCGCCTCCTCCAGCGCTTCATACCGAAGGCTGCGGGCCACGGTTTCCACTGAGCCCTTCTCTTCCTTTCTCGTCTCCGGCACATCTACATCTTTTCTATAGAAGGGAATATGGAAACGGCGGCACACCGATGCCACATAGGCCGTTTCCTCTTCCGCCGCTTTCCGCAGATGATGGTTCACGCAGCAGCAGCCCAGACGGATTCCCTCTCTTTCCTCTATGTCCTTCAGAAAAAGAAGGAGTCCCAGCGAATCAGGGCCGCCGGAAACAGCAGCGAGGATTCCATCCCCCTTTTCCCACAAATGATTTTCATGGGCAAAGGCAAGCACCCTTTTAAGAAAGTCCTCTTTCTTCATTCGTTATTGGGCCTTAACACGTCCGCATCCAGAAGTCCCTCAGAAAGGTCCCTGTCGCTCACCATGATTTCCGGCAGGGCAAAGTATTCCATGAGACTGTCAAGAATGGCCACACCGGCCACGATGATGTCCGCTCTTTCCGGCATGAGTCCTGTCAAATGACATTTGTCATCATAGGACATGGAGGAAAGCTTCTTCAGCATGGCATTTACATCTTCCTGATGGATGATGAAATCCTGCACTTTGGAGGAATCATAGACCTCCAGCTCCTGGAGCATAGACGCCATGGACGTCACCGTGCCTCCCACGCCGATCCACCGTTTCACATTCTTCACACTGTCCATCAGTTCTGTATGGCGGAAAAGGTCGAAGCAGTGCTTCTTCAGCTCCGCCAGTCCCCGGGGCGTGGTGGTATCGAACTGCTTGGAACAGCGTACACAGCCCAGCTTGAAGCTGTGACGCATGCCGATATCCGTGCCGAAACCCATGCAGATTTCCGTGGAGCCGCCGCCGATATCCACTACCGACGTCACCACGCTGGACGTACCGGCAGCGCCGATATAGCTGTAATAGGCCTCTTCCTTTCCCGAAAGGATCCGTACCGGAATGCCGGCAGCCGCAGTCACCTCATCGGAAAATTCGCCGCCGTTAGCCGCATCCCTCATGATAGAAGTGCCGTAGGCAAAGATTTCAGAAGCCCCTGCCAGGCGGGCGGCCGCCGTAAACTCTTCGATAGCCTTCAGCGTCCTTTCCCGGGGTCCCTTCCCGATGAAAGCCTTGTCTGTCATGCCTTCCCCAAGCCTGGTACTGCGAAGGTCCTTCTTCAGGATCTTCCACTCTTCCTTTTCATCCTTTTCTGCAATCAAAAGACGGACTGAATTTGTCCCGATATCAATAATCGCACGCATCATATCCCCCAAATAAGGTTAAACAATGAGCCAACTGCTTAAAATAATAAGGGAGCATGGAATGCTCCCTTATTTCTCTCAGTCAGAACGCCTTGCGCCCCTTCCGCCTCTCTTGGATTCCACATTTCTCTTGAGATCAAGAAGCCTTTCATCGCTGTCTTTCAGGAAACGACTGAGCTTATCCTCAAAAGAAGCCGGTGCTTCCCTGCGAGCCGTACGGAAACCGCCGGAAAACGGACGGCTGTACTGGGGCCTTTCAGAATGGAAGGATTCCTCTCCCTCTTCCTGACGACGTTCAAAGGAGCGATGGCCTTCACGGCTGCGGAACTCATTTTTTTCATGGAAATCACGGTGTCCCTGATGGTCATGGTGGAAACGATCCTGCTTCTTTTCCCCTTTTTCAGAAGCTGGCTGGGCCTGTTTGATGGATAAGGCGATTTTGCCTCTTTCATCAATGGTAATGACCTTGACCTTCACCTTGTCTTTGACCTTGAGATAATCATTCACATCACTTACATATTCATTAGCCACCTCAGAAATGTGAATCAGACCCACCTTTTTATCCGGCAGTTCTACAAATGCGCCAAACTTTGCGATACCGGTTATGGTACCTTCTACGATATTGCCGACTTCTAAAGCCATGAGAAAAAAATACATCCTCCCTAAAAACCTAAATGGAAATATTAATTTGATTATACGAGATTTCCCGGGGAATAGCAATAGGAATTATAAAGGAAAAAGCCCCCTCTGCTCATATAAAAAGCACTGATTCATTCCGTATCTGCTTTCATCAGAAATGGTATGCTGCAGGTCATGGAAATTCTTAAACAGCCTGCTGTTTTCCTTTTCCTTCCCTGCATCGCATAAAAACAGAAATCAAAGCAGATACGCATGAAATCAGTGCTTCGGTATCTCACAGAAATCGAAAGCAGAAAGAGGCTTCCTTTTACCTTTCAATCACCGCAAAATGACGATCCTCTTTCCTCTTCTTCCCATCCAGCGGCGAATGGCCCACAGCTACTGCCAGAATAGGAGACACCCCTTCAGGCAGATGAAGCATTTTGAGATAATCTGCATCCTTTCCCAGAAGACGGATGAAGCCGAAAAGAATGATGGACGACAGCCCCAGGTCACTGGCCTTCAGATGGATATGCTCTGCGATAATGCCGGCATCAAAGCCCTCCAGCGTTTCCATCACATCCTTCGTGCGGCAGATGAGGATGAGAAGGGGCGCTTCGTAAATCATGTGGGGCTTTCCCACCTTTTCTCCCCCTTCGGTGCTGATCCGCTTCAGTACCTCCGGATCTCTCACTACCACCAGGGCATAGCCCTTATCATTGTGATGGCCAACGGAAGATTCCTCGGCTGCATGAATCAGCGCATGGATTTCCTTTTCGGAAACGGCCTCGCCGGTATAGGAACGAGCCGACTTTCTAAGCGATAAAACTGTATCAAACTCCATAATAAGCCTCCTTCATTCTTTCCCGTCAATACGGAAGGTGGGAATCCTTGCCACAAACCGCCGCTCCCGCTGAACCATGGGCGTATGCCCCACAGCCACCGCCATGGCCGGCTTCAGCCCCTCCGGCAGGTGCAGGGCCTGGAAATATTTTCCATATCCCTCTTCCCTGTTCAGCGTGCGGATAAAGCTGTAAATACAGATGGATCCAAGCCCCAGGTCCACCGCTTTCAGATGCATGTTTTCCGCCATAATCCCGGCATTGAGCTTGATAGAATCTTCCCGTGCCTCCGGGGTGTTCATGATCAGCAGCAGAAGCGGCGCCCCGTAAATAGGATCCCCTCTCCCCGACAGCGCCTGATTCTCTTCAGTCAGAAGCCTTAGCACCTTCTTGTCCGTAATGGCGGCAATAGCATAATTTTTGAAATCAAAATGCCCCACCGGCACCTCTTCCCCTGCCTTCACAATCTTCTGGATATCCTCCTCAGACACCGGCTCTTCCGTGTACCGGCGCACCGAGCACCTCACTGAAAGCACATGATCGAATTCCATGGTATATCTCCTTTCCTTGCTTTGGCAGAATCATAACAGCGTAAAATATTGTGACTTATTGTTGAAAAGTTTCCCATCCGCCATGGCACCACTGCCTTCCATCGCGGCAGGAAACTTTTTGCATATAGTTTCCCATCCACCATGGCACTGCTGCCTTCCATCGCAGCAGGGAACTTATCGATTCAAAAGATTCGAAAGCAGGGCTCCTGCCATTTCATAATCATCGATGGCCACGCACCAGGGACTGTCCTTTCCCTTCTCATACACACAGAGAGGGCCCTGGCCCGTTTCCACACGGTCCACATCAGAAAGCTCAGTCTCCATCCTCTCCTTCCGGCTTCTAAAGCCTATTCGCTCTGAAGTCAGCCAGAAAGCTCCCTTATCTCCTTCCTCAAAGAGACTCTTATCCTCCTTATTTTCCCACTGGCCCACCTTGAAAGGATGGCCCCGGGAAATCAGGACAGCACCGGTGACAGGCTTCTTCGGCTTCATGAGCCGGCCGGCAGCAGTAAAATGCAGTTCCTCCCCTTCCCGGTACTTCACATTGGCATATTCCCTGCTCACCGTGGGCATAAGCCCCTCCTCCTGGATTTTATAGAGGGCATTGCACCTTTTGGCAATGGTGGTGTACTTGTACTTTGCCTCTTCCTTCATCATGTAGCAGAGCTTCAGCAGATCGGAAAACATGCCGTATTCGTCATCATCCATGTAGCCGTCATGGTAAAGCTTCTCAAAAGCCTTGTCACAGGCCAGCGCCTGGGCCCGGGCCAGCTGTTTGTTGCCCAGGTCCTTTTCCTTCGCATAGGCGATGAAACTTTCCAGCCGGTCTGCGTCCAGCTCATCATTGACTGCCGCCTCCGCCATACGGCTGGCATACTCTTCTATATACTGATCTTTTCCTCTGCCGAACAGATTAAAAAACAAGGATACCACCTCCAAAGCCGGTATGAATTACAAAGAAATGGACGCCGCCGACTGGGCAATCACCTGGTCTGCATAGGTCTTTTCTTTTACATTATAAATATAGTCAAAGGAAATATATTTCCCATCTTTCACAAAAATATAGCTTGTATTATGATCTCCCTGGTCATCAAAGTCCAGCTTCAATCCGGGGAGCCCGTGAAAAGAATCAAAGAGGAACGTCACATTCTTCACATATTTCCCGGAACTTTCGCTAGCCAGCTTCGCCCGGAAATGGGATTCAATGTCCGCCTTTTCCTTATCACTCAAAGAAGCGAGGCTTGACGGAAGGAAACTGAACTCCCGGTTTTCCGAAATCGGCAGCGCTGCCACTCCCGTCATAAGGAGGTGATTTCCCGCCACCAGCACATGGTCCGGCGCCACCGGCGGGTCATAGTCCACCTGCATGGACGACGGGATATCATAGGTATAGGCCGTGCCCTTCACGCTCACCTTCTGCATAGGCGTATAAAAAGACAGACTGTTTACCATGTTTTCCACCAGCGGCCGATTCCGCTTCACATCCTCTTCCTTCATGGTGAAGGAAATCATGGCGGTCCCTTCCTGGCGGAGGAACAGATACCGGATTACCGAAAAGCGGCCGCCTTCTCCCTGTCCCTTCGTTTCCGCCCGGAGCGCCCTGCCGGCTTTCGTTTCCACAGACTTCATGGACACCGGCTTTTCTCCGGATTTTTTAATATTTTCCTGAAGGAACTTTTGCGCTTCCCTCGCCTGCTCCTTCATCTTTCCCTCACTGTAAGGCTGGCCATAGGCCCTGGACAAAATGGAAAGTGAGATTCCTTCATCCGGAAGAAACGCCTGATACACTGCCGGCGAAGACTTCTCATTTTCCACCCGGTTCCCCGGAATCACCATGGTGAGCCCGCTGACTTTATTATCATAGGTATAGGCTGCCTCCGAAACCGGCGCTGCCTCTCCTGCCACAGGTTCTCTGGCCCAGGTCCCCTGAAAGGACAGTGCCGCCGCCAGAACCATGGCAGAAATCACTGCTGCTTTTTTCATAATCCTATTTCCTTCCTCCTGCAGGGAAAACCACGATTTCATAAGCCCCAATCACGGGCAGTAAGACAGCAGTCCCTGCAGAACCCATGACCGGCAAAAAAATCTTCCAAAAGCAGATTCTATACAGGAATCTGTGCTTTCCCGAATGATGTGATGATATAATTATTATATACCATAGAAGGAAATTCCAGATAAGGAAATCCGTTTTCAAAAGGAGGTCTTTTCCATGCAGTTCAAGAAAATCCTTGTTCCCGTAGACGGCTCCGGCACCGCGGACAACGCCCTCCGCTACGGCGTAGAAATGGCAAAAACCTACGGGGCCCAGCTTTTCGTCACCGTAGTGGCAGACATAGGCGAAGCCGCCTACCCCTTAATGCAGGTCAACCTTGACAGAAACGGCTTCGCCTCGGTCCGGGAAAAAGCAGAAGCAGTCATGGAAAGAATCAAAAAACAGATTCCCCAGGGCCTTCCCTTTACCCCCATCATCCGCACCGGCGTCCCCGGCAGCGTCATCACCTCCCTGGTGGACGAAGAAAATATAGACCTTATTATTATGGGAAACAGCGGCAAAGGCTCCCTTTCCTCCTTCATCATGGGCAGCGTCAGCCAGTACGTCATCCACCATGTGAAAGTACCGGTGCTGATTATTAAGTAACTGCATCCTGAAGGCGAGGAACTGTCCAAAGATCCAGGGCATGGCAGTAACAGCTACCCCCCATTCCCCAGTCCCCAGTCCCCAGTCTCCAGTCTCCAGTCCCCAGTCCCAATTCCCCATCAATCAAAAAAATCCCGCTGCCAGCGAGATTTTTTTATTTCCCATATTTCTTTACAAACTCATCCATCGGTATAGGCCGGCTGTAGTAGAAGCCCTGGAAGTAATGACAGCCCATGGCGCGAAGGGCTTCTGCCATTTCCTTTGTCTCCACCCCTTCGGCGGTCACGGCAAATCCCAGATCCCTGAGACTTTTGATCAGATTGGGCAGGTAAGGATCCGGATGTCTGAAATGGGCGCGGACAAGGCTCATGTCGATTTTAATGCCGGAAAGGGATATTTTCTTCACACTGCTGGAATTGGCATATCCCGTGCCGAAGTCGTCCAATACTATGTCAAAGCCCCGGTGATGCAGATGCTCCAGCTGCCTGAATCCGCCGGGTCCCAGGACTCCCTGCTCCGTGATTTCCAAATGAATGGATGAGAGGGAAACGCCATAGGCCCTTCGTATTTCATCCAGCTTCTTCGGGAGGTCCCGAGCCAGACACTGTACCGGCGACACATTGACATTAATCCACTTCATGCCGCACCGTGTAAGACCGCCTTTCCTGATGAAGGCGCAGACCTTCCCGAATACCTGCAGTCCCAGCACCGATACGGCGCCGCTGGATTCCGCCGCCGGAATGAATTCATCCGGCGGAATAATCCGGCCGTCAGCCTCCGTGAGCCGCACCAGTGCTTCCGCCCCTTCCACTTTCTCCGTTTCCGCATTCACAATAGGCTGCAAGTACACTTCCAGACTATCCCTGTCCAAGGCATGCATCATGAGGCGCCGTACATGGACCTGCCTTTTCACCCGGGCTTCACAGGCATCGCCGGCAGTGAAGTCCTCCTGGCCAGGCCTGCCGGCCACATCAAAGGCAAAGGTAATGACCTGCATCAGCTCATCCACATGGCTGAAATGAAGGCCCTCTTCCATGAGACAGCAGCAGATATCAAAGAAAGCGGACCGCTTTCCGCTGATCCAGGGATCCCGGAACCGGCGGTGCAGCCTGCCTGCACTTTCCTCTTCATCCACAGCATGGACTCCCAGAAGGAAGAACCGTCCATTGCCAAGATAAAAAGCATCTTCTTCCGGAAATTCCTTTTCCAGATAAAGGCCGATATTTTCCAGGAAACTGTCAATAAAAGCACTGCCATAGAGGATACGCCCTTCCTCATAATCCTTGATAACGAAGCCGAAACCATGGATGCCGCAGCTCTGCAGCCGGTCTTCCGCCACCAGACGGAAAGCTGCTTTATTCAGAAGCCGCGTCTGGTGTTCCACATAAAAGTCCGGATTCCTGACAGTCAGGTAAATGATGAAAATGGCCAGCGTAAAGAAATACCCTGCAAAAAGGATTTCCGGATAGAGGGCCCTGCTTCCTATGCCGAAAAGGAGCACCCCCAGGCAGGCGGCAAATCCGGCATTCCTGCGAAAACTGTTCTCCCTGCGCCTGAACCACACCAGAAGTGCTGACAGCGCTCCATAAAAGAAGAGGAACACCATATTCAGTGTCCGGAAAAATTCCGCCAGTTCATAGAAACTGAAGCCCCTGGCTCCCTGCACCCCGAAATACACAATACCTGCGGCCACAGGGATAAAAGTCAACCGCCGGACCCATATCCCGCCAAAATCATCCGCCCTGAGAGCGTCACAAAAATAATAAAAGAGCAGATAGTCTTCCATCAGGAAAGCGCCGAAAAAGAAGAGGTAGAGAAACGCCCTCCCCCCGGGGAATCCCTCAGCATCCATGTAAATCATGAGAAAATCTGTCAGCAGCAGTACCGTATTCCATATCATAAGGAACAGGAAAGAGCGGGATTCCCTGAGCGGCAACTGCCTGCGGTTGACATAGAAGAAAAGAATCACCAGCTGCACCGGTAAGGCAGCCAAGAAAAAAAAGATATCGGATACTCCCATTTCTGCAAACAACAAGGTCACCTCACTCTGCAACCGATTGACCTCTAAGAAAGCACCGATTCCTTCATAGAGGCTTCGTTCATAAGAAACTTAATGCGCTGCTTTGCCATAGCTTGCCATAAACAGCCCACCATCCGCATCATCCTATTTCCCCCATGGCATGATATTTCAAGAATGAAAGCAGCCATTCATGGAGTCAGCATCCCTTTATAGATATCATTATCCATAGTATACCCTAGAACTCCATAAAAGATAACACCCCATGGTAATGTTTCCTGTCTAAGAATAATTATTTTTTTTAAGAGACCTCCGCTCCGGGAGAAAGGATCTCGTGCAGCGCTTCTCTATTTCCCATATTTCTTTACAAATGCATCCATAGGAAGGGGCGGGGAAAAATAAAATCCCTGCAGACAGGAGCAGCCCATGGCCGAAAGGCGCTCCGCCATTTCCGCCGTCTCCACCCCTTCTGCCGTGACCTCATAGCCTGTAAGCCTCATGCCTCTGATCAGGTTTGGCAGATAGGCATCGGGATTTTTGAAATGGCTTTCCACGAAAAGGCGATCCAGCTTAATGCCTACCATCGGGATTTCCGTCATCAGAAAACGATTGGAATGGCCGGTACCATAATCATCAAGCACCAGCACATACCCCCGTGCTTCCAGCTCCCTGGCCCGATCATAGCCGCTGGACGCAAAAGCCGCTTCCTCTGTAATTTCCAGCCTCACCGCCGACAGCGGCACTCCATATCTGCGGCGCAGACCGTCCAGCTTATCCGGAAGATTTCGATCCAGGCACTGGGTGGGAGACAGATTCACCTGCACCCAATCCATGCCGCAGCGAGCAAGACCGCCCTCCTGAATGAAGCGGCATACCCTTTCAAAAACCTCCAGCCCCAAAAGGGCAATGGACCCATTCTCCTCTGCACGGGAAATAAATTCACCCGGCAGAATCATGGAGCCATCCGTATCCTTCAGCCGCACCAGCGCTTCCGCCGCCTTCAGGTGAAAATCCTTTCCATCCACCAGAGGCTGCAGGTATACTTCCAGACTATCCGTCTCCAAAGCCTTTGCCAGAAGACGATGGATATGAAAAGACCGCTCCAGACTTTTCATATAGAACAAATCCAGGCAGATATCCCCTACCCCCGGCCCTTTGGCCGTCCGGAACGCACCGTCCACCATCAGATGGAACTTTTCTGCAGAGCCAAACTCCATCTTCGGCCCCAGAAAAATACAGGTAATATCAAAAAACGCCGTCCTCTTTCCATTGACCCAGGACTCTTTAAAGCGGCGCTTCACCTTTTCCGCTGCCGGTTCCACTTCCCGCTCCGATGGCGTAACCACCACAAACCGGCCCTCCCGGATATAAAAACTGCTGCACCGCGGCAGGGCCCGCATCAGATAATCACCGATTTCCTTGAGAAAGCTGTCAATGAAATCAGAACCATAAAAAGCGCGGCTCTGCTCATACCCCTTAATCACAAAGCCGAACCCTGTCAAACTCCCCAGCCTTGACCGATCTTCATACACCAGCCCCAAAGCCGGGCCGTTCAGCAGATTCGTTTCATCATCCACATAGAAATCAGGATTCCGCACCGTCAGATACCCGATAAGGATGGCCAGAGTAAAGAAATAAGCCAGCACCAGCGTATCCCTGAACTCACTGCGCAGATATATCCCCAGAAGAAGAATCCCCCCGCACACCAGGAACGATATATTCCTGAAAAGTAAATTCTTCCTCCATTCCGCCAGCACCAGCACCAGGGCCATGACCACATAAAAAACATAACAGTCATAAATCCAGTGATATATGGGGCCATCCCTATAGGGCACATCCACGGAAGAAGAGAAAAAGAAACCCGTCAAAGGCGTGGTAAACAGGAAAATCAAAAGCACAAAGGAAGGCAGAAAAAGCACCGCCTTCGTCCAGCGCCCCGCAAAATCAGGAATATGAAGCACATCCGCCGTGTACAGCAGAAAAGAAGAGGGCACCAGGATGAAGCTGGTATAGTACAGAATATTCCAGAAATAAATGGCCTCCCTGGAATGCCCCGGCACCGTCACTCCGCAGGCAATGATATCCGTCACCAGGGTCGCCAGATTCAGCACCATGAGATAGAAAAAAGACCGGGACTCCCGTACCGGCAGATGCCGCCGGGTCACATAATACACAAGCATCACCAGCTGCAGTGGAATAACAGCAAGGAAAAGATCCATATGATACCTAGTATGAAAAAGCCAATCCATAGCTCCTCCCTTCCGGCATCCTGTACCAGGGGCCACTGATAAATTCAGAGAATCTGCCTTCATAAGAACTTTTATATACTTTCGTCGAGGAATTCCTTAAACAGCTCGCCATGGCATCCCATTTCTTACATCCCATAAAAGCGCAGGCATGAAAGCAGACAATGATTGAAGCAGCGTTTCCCTGACAGCACAATCGAAATAAGGATTGATTACATTTATGATTATACACCATAATGAATCAGAAAAGAGACTCCATCACAAATCATCTGATGGCTCATGACCTGCGACCTGCCCCTCCTCAAATCTCAATTCTCTCCCATATCCAAAAAGACCGCAAAAAACAGTGAAACCGATATATCTCGATTTCACTGTTTTTTAATGATTCTTTTCCAAGACTCCCAAAATCCTTCCCGTCACCAGCGTCAGGAAAAGATAAATCACCGCCGTAGTAATAAAAGTCTCCCATACCCGGTAATACTGCGCATTGGCCGCATTGGCCCAGTACATGAGCTCCGGCGTGGCAATCACCGACGCCAGCGACGAATCCTTGATGAGACTGACGAAAGAATTTCCCAGCGCCGGAATCACCGAGCGGATTGCCTGAGGCAGGATGACATACCGCATGGCCTGGAAATGAGAAAGCCCCAGAGCGCTGGCCGCCTCCATCTGCCCCGGGTCTGTGGCCAGAATGCCGCCGCGGATGGTTTCTGCAATATACGCGCCCGCATTGATGGAAAGCGCAATCACCGCCGCCAGCACACCGTCCGGTTTCCTCATAATCAGCGGAATCACGCCGAAATACGTAATCAGTATCTGCAGAAGAAGCGGCGTTCCCCGGATGCTCTCGATAAAGCACACCGCCGGAATGGACAAATATTTCTTAGACGAAATCCGGGCCAGCGCCAGGAAAAGGCCGATGAAGAATCCCGCCGCAATGGCAATCACCGACAGCTTCACCGTCAACAGAGCACCGGAAATAAAGAAAGGCGTATACTCCTCCACAATGGACACTTTGAAATCAAACATCTCTATCACTCCTGCTTCAAAGAAGCCAGCATCTTCTCATCGGGACTGCTGTGGAACCACTTTTCATAGATACGGCTGTACGTGCCGTCGCTGACCATATCCGAAAGAGCCTTGTCCAACTTCTGCTGCAGCGCCTGTCCCTTATCCTTCGGATAAAGAATACCGAAATACTCCGGCGTAAAAGCAGCGTCATCATAGAGGATTTTCAAATGCTGATCCGGATACTGGGCCTTGATAGCCTTCACCGACGTTTCATCCCCCACCAGCGCATCCACCTGACCGCCGATGAGCATCTGAATGGACATAGGCGTTTTGCGGATGGCCGGATTATTTTTCCCCATCAGCTTCTCCAGCGCCTCCTGGCCGGTGGAACCATTCTGCACAGCCACCGTCTTCCCGTCCATCAGATCCTTCGCACAGGAAATATCAGTATCCTCCCGCACCAGGATCGCCTGCCGGGACACAAAATAAGGTTTGGAAAAAAGATAAGTCTTCTTCCGGTCATCAGTGATGGTAATCCCAGAAACAGCGGCATCCGCCTGTCCCGTGCGGATCTGCTCAAAAATAGCCTCCCATCCCGCATCGGTGATATCCGGCGTAAGCCCGGCCCGCTTCGATGCCTCTTCGATGAGATCGATATCAAAACCCGTTATCTTCCCATCCTTCAAATACTCGAAAGGATTCCAGTTCGCATGAGTCACAATATGCACATGCCCCTCGGAAGAAGACCCCGCTTCAGGCGCCTCCTTCCCGCAGCCCCCCGCCAGCAGGCACCCTGCCGCCAAAAGAGCCGCCGCCGCTGCTATCCAAAGTTTCATTTTCCTCTTTCCTTCCTGAACTAAAGCCGCCACCAAAGCACCAGAGCCAGTGGCTGTTATTTTTCATGTTCATTATACTCCCTGAAAAGATATAATACAAGTTGTTCACTAAAATAATGTTTGTCAGATGAGCAGTCTACGGATAGCAAAGACTATGACTCGCCCGCCCCTGCCTGCAGAAAGCAAGCGCCAATGGGCAGAAGGGCATCCAAAAACCAATAGCCGTAAGCGGATAGCGGACAGCCGAACTCTTCCTTCCGTCTGATTATCACCCGTCGAAATGCCTCTACTCCTTCAAACCTCAATTTTCTTTTCTCAACATTACGCCATACCAAAAGGACGCCTTCTATCCAAAGGCGCCCTCACGATTCCAGCTATGCTTTTATTTCTTTTTGCAAATCCTAGTCTTCTTTGTCTGTACGGACATTTCCCTTTCTATTCCTACTACTTTTCTATAATCTTAAATCCATTCCCAGTCCCCACTCCCCAAAAGCCAGCGGGCAGCCTTCAAACTAAAAAAAAGCAGAGCACCTCTTTTTGCCTGCCCATCCCCATTCAGGAGGTGGGTGGCGGGCCGGAAGGGGGGCCATAAGCAGCCAGCCGCAAGCGGGAATCTGACAGCCCATAAGCGGACCGCTGAACACTCCCCGCCTGACGTCTGATAAGTCTCTCCCTTTCCGCCATTTCGAACGAAACCGAGAAATCTCCCACGCACAGTTTCACCACCGTAAGTAGAATCTACGTTACAAGCCATACTGATAGTCTGAAGTCTGACCGTCTGATGTCTCCCACCGAATTGTCTCTACCTCCCCAAACCTCAAATTTCATTCCTCAAATCTATCTTGAGGGTCTGTCTAACTCCTGCCGATACATCATAAAAAAATCTTTTTCCATCATGTTCACATAAAAGCCAATTTTTCTATTTATATAGTAGAAGGTAACAAATCATGAGACCATGCTTCGGAAATCAAACCTTTTCCTGCTAATCCTAGGCAATACAGAAAAAGACATTCCATTGCAACAGTCGGGATCCCATGTTCCTTCTCTCCAATCCGGGATGGTAGTAAAAAAAGCAAACACAAAGAAACTCAGGACTCCAGAAAATCCCTACAGGGCAGAAATGACGGGAGACTCATGTATGGCGCGCGCCGTCGTACCAAGTACAGCAGCGGCCGTAGACCATGCAGACACCGAACTCATTGGGCATGATGGGCAGCTTGGAGACACCGGGTTTCTTTGTAGTGGTTTTAAGGAAATGATTTCCCGCCTCTGCGCCTACTTCCCCCTGCCCAAGAAATGGCAGCAAGCACAATGATACGAAAAGGGAGCAATTATCACAATCTCTTATCTCCCGGCACTCAAAATCTTGGACAGCATCAAAACGATCTTATAATCAACTTTTAATTCAAATACTTTAGTACCATCTTATAATGATCATTCATTCTGAGCCCCTCAGCTTTCATGCCACCGGCTTGCCCTCACAAAGCATGTCTTCTATGGTTTTGGCTACACCGTCTTCTTCATTGGAAGGGCAAAGGGCCCGGGCCGCTTTTTTAGCTACTTCATCAGCATTGCTGACGGCATAGGAAAAGCCGGCCATCCGAAGAAGGGGCACATCGTTTTCCGTATTTCCAAATGCCATGACTTCATCGGGAGAGATACCTTTCTGGTCACAGAGGAAGCGCACGGCGGCTCCTTTATTGACTCCTTTTTTATGGACATCCACGAAATCATCGCCAGGGAAAACTACATCCACCAGACCGCTGAACTTGTCTTCCACTGTCTGCCGGATAGCCATCCTTTTTTCCAAAGACGGATCGGCAAAGACGATGCGAGTCACCAGTTTTTCGGGATGGTAGAAATTCTCACCCAGGTACACCGGTTTTTTGGAGCGGTATTTCTGGTATTTTTTCTCTGTGCCATTGGGTTTATCCATGTAAATCACATCATCCATGAAGGAGGTGGCATTCCACCCTCTTTTTTTTGATTCCAGAAGGATGGCGGAAGCCAGGTCCGGCGAAAGGCCTTCCTGCCGCACAGGCTCTCCGGTTTCACTCATCATAATCCAGGCTCCGGTGTAGCAGATAAGGGGCACATCGCCCAGCTGGAGCGTATCCGCCTTGGCTTTGGCCGAGTCCCACATGCGGCCAGTGGCCACTACGATTTCATAGCCCCGGCTTTGGGCCTTCTTGATGACCTGCCTGGAATAATCGGAAATCGTCATATCATCATGAAGCAATGTGCCATCCAAATCGATGGCAATCAAACGAACAGCCATAGGAAACTCCTTTCAGAAAATCACTGATTTCTCCGCCGAAGGCCGGAGAGCAGGACGGGGCTGGGAATCTGGGAAAGAAAGACGCCCAAGGTCATGGCAATGACACCGATGGTCTGCCTGAGGGTAAAGGATTCATCCAGGAAAAAAAGGCCTGACAGCCCTCCGAATACCATTTCCATACTGAGAATCATGGACGCCTCGGTAGGCGGCATGTACTTCTGCCCCACTGCCTGCAGGGTATAGGCCACACTGGTGGAAAGAATCCCTGTATAGAGAATAGGCCACGCCGCCCCCTCAAGACCTGCCAGGTCCGGCGTTTCAAAAAGAAAGGCCAGCATGAGGTTCAGCACCCCTGTCACCATGAACTGTCCTGCCGACAGAAGCACCGGAGAAAAACGCTGAGTCAGATAATTCAGCATATGGATCTGCACCGTAAAGGACAGAGCGCAGAGCAGCATGAGCCCATCGCCCAAACTGATGGAAAAGTCGCTGGTTATTGAAATGAAATAAACCCCTGCCATGGCCAGGATGGCGCCAATCAGATGATTGCGAAGAAGGGGCTGTCCCAGAAAGAGGCCTGTGATGGGAACCATGAGAAGATAATTGGCCGTGAGAAAGCTGGCCTTGGAAGCAGTCGTATACTGCAGTCCCACCTGCTGCAGGGTAGCTCCCAGAAAAAGGGGAATCCCCACCATGAGGAAAGCAGCCCAGAGAGGGATGGACGTGGGCAGAGGACTTTTCCCCTCCCTGTGAAAATAGAGAAAAGGCATAAGAGCCAGAGAGCCGATGACAAAACGAACCCCGTTAAATGTAAAAGGGCCCACCGTATCCATGCCCACTACCTGGGCCACAAAGGCGAAGCCCCAGATGAGGGACGCCGCCAGCAAAAGCAGACGATATTTCATATACATGCTCCTTAGGGTATAATAGAGAAAGCTTTCCTTATTATATCAGATTCAAAGGTTCCATACCCCAAGAAAGGAGAACATGATGAAAGAAATCGTAATCGCCCAGCCCCTGGGCGTATCCAAAGAAACACTGGACACCCTCCTTGCCCCTCTCACCGGCAGGGGATACCATCTCACCCTCTGGGACAGCCTCCCAGAAAACCAGGACGATCTGGGAAATCGCATTTCCAAAGCAGACCTGGCGGTCATTGCCAACTACCCGCTGAAAAAAGAAGCCCTGGACAAAGCCTCTTCCCTCAAATACCTCTGCGTCGCTTTCACCGGCGTGGACCATGTAGATATCGATACCTGCCGTGAGAAAGGCATCGCCGTCTCCAACTGCGCCGGCTACTCCACCGAATCCGTGGCAGAACTGGCCATAGGTATGATGCTTTCCCTCTACCGGAAACTAGCGGAAGGCCAAGACGCTGCCGCCCATGGAAAAACAGGCGCCGGCCTTCGGGGAATTGAAATCAAAGACCGCACAATAGGCATCATCGGCACCGGCGCCATCGGATACCGCACCGCAAATCTCGCCAAAGCCTTCGGCGCCAAAGTCATCGGCTACAACCGTTCCCACAGCCATGACGATATCACCTACACCGACCTTAACACCCTCCTTCAAACAAGCGACATCGTATCCATCCACCTTCCCCTGACAAAAGACACAAAGCACTTCATTGACAAAGACAAACTGTCCCTCATGAAAAAAGATGCTATTCTGATTAACACCGCCAGAGGCGGCATCATCGACAATGAAGCCCTGGCAGAAGCGCTGAAAAAAGGTGAAATCGCCGGCGCCGGCATCGATGTATTCGATATGGAGCCGCCCCTTCCCGAAGACTATCCCCTCCTTTCCGCCCCTCACACCGTCCTTACGCCCCATGTAGGATTTGACACGGAAGAAGCCATGGAAAGAAGAGCCGCCATTGTGGCAGACAATCTCAAGAGCTTTGTAGAAGGAAAACAGAAAAATATCATATGCTGACATAAAACAGAAAAGCCTATCAGGGGAGTATGGGCCAGCTTTTCCCGACTTGCGTATCCTACCCAGTATACGCACACCAATGAGGAAAATCCTGCGATTGCTCTTCCTTATTGCTTTTCTGTTTTTGTTTTGCCTTTGCTTCTGTCTGTTGCCGGCCGGGTTTAGGAGAAGGGAGGACGCTTTCCATGGAAGGATTCTATTTCCCCTCTGTCATGTATATCGCGATAATTCCGGCCGGAATGCAGCTTTGACAGAAAGAAATCAAGAATCCCTGTATACAGGCTCCTGATTTTCCCCTCCCGCTCTCCCGGCGCCGGGAAAGCAAAACGGATTCTGCAGATTCGAAAAAAATATGATAACCAATCGCAAAAGCACGGATACCATTCCTTGCAGCATGAGCCTGCATTCCCGGACGACAAGAGCAGGGTTGACGCAGGATTTTCCTGTGATTTAGCGC
>ENA-ORRQ01000358-ORRQ01000358.1-human-gut-metagenome-genome-assembly--contig:-NODE-358-length-46506-cov-8.188177_pt1 | contig 46506 bp, 34 predicted proteins | sample MGYA00242177_ERZ509138 | MGnify/ENA primary metagenome ERZ509138 (study PRJEB26280, sample SAMEA2338628) | human gut metagenome | biome: human gut; feature: human-associated habitat; material: faeces... | reverse complement strand
CGGAAGCCATCAAAAGGTATGGTGGCGATGCCCCCAAGGCCATTCCTACCGTTCCAAAGTCAGAATCCTCGCGCGAGGAACGGACTGTCCCGTCTGTGCGGGCCGCGTTGTTCTGCCGGAGGAGGAGCACAAGGCCCTCCCGCGGCTCGCGCTGGGCGCGGAGATCGCGTGGGTGCCGAATCTCGCCGAGTGGCCTGAGCTGTCACAGCTCTGCCTCGGCGCAAGCCGTCACTTCCTGCTGGAGCTTCCATTCCGCCCGTGGACGGATCAGCTCATCAACCGGCTCTACGAGCTGCCCGGGCGCCCCCGTTCTTGCCTATATCGAGCGCTATCTCAAAGACCAGAAGCCGCAGCACCTGGAAGCGGTGCTCGCCCTCGGCGTGCCGGCGCAGGTCAGTGCGGAGCCGCTGCTCCACCTGACACAGCGCGGCGCGGTGCTCAAGCTCTTGCGGGAGCGGAGGGCGCAGCTCATCGCCTCCGATACGCACGACCCGCACTCTCGTCCGCCGAACCTCGGCGATGCGCTCGCGGTCGTCCGGCGGAGGCTGGGCGACGGCAAGGCCGACTCGCTCGCCGCGCGAAGCGGCGAAATCCTCACGCACCCGTCGGAAACCAATATCCGGTCTATATAGAAGAATCTATTATATCATAGGAGGAAGAGTATGAAACATATCACAAGCAAGCTCCTGTCTCTGCTGCTCTGTCTGGCCATGCTGATGAGCATGGTCCCCGCGGCGTATGCAGATGTCGAGACAGAGGGCGCGAGCGGGAAGAATACCCCGACCGAAACAAACGGCGGCGCGTCCGAACAGGATGACGCTTATGATGACGCGCCTGATACCGCCGTGGTTCAGAGCACGGCTGCCGCGACCACCGATGCTGCCAAAGTCGGCGAAACGGGCTACACCACCCTCGCCGATGCCATCACGGCAGCGAAGGACGGCGACACCGTGACCCTGCTTGCTGACCGCACCGAGGATGTGACCATCACCACGAGCATCACCCTCGACCTCGGCGGCAAGACGCTGACCAACACTAGCGCCGGTAAGGCCACCATCTCTGTGACCGGCGGCACGGTTACGGTCAAGAACGGTACTGTGATTGGCGGCGCCAGCTACTACAACATCGAGGTCACGAAGAACAGCAATGCCGACCTGATCCTTGAGAATGTCACCGCTACCGCTGTGGCAACACCGGCTCGTCCATGATCGACAACTGGGGCACGCTGACGATCAACAGCGGTAGTTATACCGGCGGCATGAACACCGTCAAGAGTGAGGAAGGTTCCACGCTCGTTATCAACAACGGTACGTTCACCTGCGATTATGGTAAGAAGTGGAGCTACACCGCGACCATTCTGGTTTACGGCGACACCACCATCAACGGCGGTACGTTCATCCAGAAGACCACGAATACCAGTTCGTATGCAAAGGTCGTTATGACTGGTATTGTGGAGGGCTATGAAGCTATCACCAGAGTCACTGACGGTACTTTCACGAACGAAAAGCTCAGCGGAATTTTCTACGCTTATGGCAAAGCGACCTCCGACAACTTTGAAGTCTCCGGCGGTACGTTCAATAAGAGCATTTCAGATGGCTACTGCGCTGACGGCTTCATCCCGACCAAGAACGCAGATGGCACCTACGGTGTCAAGGAAGGCAAGTATGTCGCCGCAGTTGGCAGCAAGAAGTACGAAACCCTTGCGGACACCATTAGACTGGCTGCAAAGGGTAAGACCGTGAAGCTGCTGGCTGATACTGATATTACCTCCAACGGTCTGACGATTGCTAAAGGCAAGTCGATCACGCTTGACCTCAGCGGTCATAGCCTGAAGGCAGCCAACACCAATGATGGCAATATCAAGGTTTGCGGAAAGCTGACCCTGACCGACAGCACCGATACTGCCAAGAACGGTACTGGCAGGGGCAAGGTCTACACGGAAACGTCCTATAGTTATGGTTCACAGGATAAGGTTTTGATCGCTGCGATAGACGGCGGTACGTTCATCATGGAAAGCGGTCTGATCGACGCGGCTTCCTTCACGACGGACAACGCCAACAAGGGTCAGTTCGCGGTGAGCGTCCAGAATGAAAATAGCGACGCAACGGTCATCATCAACGGCGGTCATATCAAAGCAGGCTGGTACGCGGTCGCGGGCAATGGTCAGGACAGCACGTTTAACGGCAATATCACCGTGAACGGCGGTATTCTGGAGTCCACTGCGGACTATGCCATCTACCATCCGCACACCGGCACGACCACCATCAACGGCGGCACGGTCTATGGCGCGGCTGGCGGCGTATCCTTGAATCGCGGCAAGCTGGTTGTGAACGGCGGCACGATCACCTCCAAGGGCACTGGCACGACCGGCGATTGGGGTGACGGAACTGGCAAACAGGATGCTGCTGCCATCAACGTGAACGCGAAGTACGAAGAGACCTCCGTGGAGATCAAGGGCGGCACGATCACGGCAGAGAAGGATGCCATTCTCCTAACCAACGGCAAGAATGGCACGATCGCCGTCTCCGGCGGCACGTTCTCCAGCAAAGTTCTGCCCGAGTACTGCGCGACTGGCTTTGTGCCGAAGGACAACGGCGACGGCACTTACGGCGTCGAGGTGGACACCTCCGTTGCCGAGGTAAACGGCGTAAAGTATAAGACGCTTCAGGCGGCCATCGACGCGGCACTCAGAAAAGCGACGGTCAAGCTGCTGGCCGACACGAAGGAAAATGTCACCATCAGCACGCCCTACGTGACGCTTGACCTGAACGGTCATACCCTCAACGGCAGCACCGGCGAACGCAAGCCCGCACTGACGATCACCGCACGCGTGACGGTCATGGACTCCAGCGCGGCGCAGACCGGCACGATCATGCGTGAGGACACCGCAGAGAACTCCGGCGTTTCCTCACACTATGTCATCGACGTTCAGGGCGGCGGCTGGCTAACCTTTGAGAGCGGAACTGTCAAAAATGACAGCGGTGCAGGCGGTACAAAGGGTGCGTCCCTTGTCCGCGTTGGCGATGACAGCGTTGCCAAGTACCCCGGTCTGAACATCAAGGGCGGCACGTTCACCCAGGATAACTTCGTTGTCATCAAGGTTGACCGCGGTGACCTGTTCCTCAACGGCGGCACACTGAACTGCGCGAACAGCTACGCAGTTGAGAACTGGCATAGAGCGACGATCAAGGGCGGCACGGTCAACGGCAACGTCTCTTCGTGGACATACAGCAGCGGTTTAAACTCCGAGCTTACAATCAACGGCGGCACGGTCAACGGCAATGTTGAGTCTGTCAGCTATGACGGCGCAGAAGGCAAGCTGGCGAAGGTCGCGATCACCGGCGGCACGGTCAACGGTACGCTCAGTACAAAACGCTATGGTGAGGAAGCCGCTCCCAGCAAGGATATGGCGACCATCGAGGTCACCGGCGGCACGTTCAGCAGTGACCCGACCAAGTATGTGGTCGAGGACTCGGCAGTTACGAATAATAGCGACGGCACTTTCGGCGTAGCAAAGGCGTACCTCGCCAAGGTCGGCGACACCTCCTACTACACCATGGACGAGGCGTTCAAGGCGCAGACCGCAAGCGGCGCTGAAATCGTCCTCCTGCGCGACTACACCACCGGCTCGACCTTTAACTCCGGCTCTGTCGCCCGTGTAGTCAACCTGAATGGTTACACATGGACCTGCACCGGCACGGACGCGAACAGCGCGGCGTTTGAGATCAACAACCCCAACGCGTCCCTGACGGTGAAGAACGGCAAGATCGTTAGCTCGCAGCTCGTGGGTCTGATCCCGTCGGCGATGGGCGGCACGATCAAGTATGACAACTCGAGCCTCACGTTCGAGAATGTTGAAATGTGCACGACCGCCACGAGCGGCATCGAGACCAACGGCAACAACACGAACGACAGCGTCACGCTGAAAAACAGCACGCTGAACGTTCCCAATGGCTTCGGCATCTACTTCCCGAGCAGCGGCTCGCTGACCATCGACAATTCCACCATCAACGCCAAGACCATGGGCGTGCAGGTCTGCGCGGGCAGCCTGAGCATCAACGCGGGCAGCACGATCACGGTTTCCGGCGGCCCGGTCGTAAAGACCGAGAATGACGGCGCGATCCAGGACGGCGCGGCGATCTCCATCGTCAACCGCAAGGGCTATAAGGGCCTTGACAAGATTGAGGTCACCGGTGGCACGTTCACCGCGAAGAGCGGCAACGCAGCCATCAAGGCTTACGATTGGCAGAACAACACCGCGGCTGACTTCACCGCAAGTGACAAGGTCTCCGTCTCCGGCGGCACGTTCTCCAGTGCGGTCAAGCCCGAGTATTGCGCCCCCGGCTTCGTCCCCAAGGCTAACAGCGACGGCACTTACGGCGTCACTAGACATTCCTCCGGCAGCAGCTCCTACGACCCGACCTACTCCGTCTCTACCCCGAGCAAGACCGAGAACGGCAGCGTGACCGTCAGTCCGAAGAGTGCCTCCAAGGGCGATACCGTGACCATTACCGTCAAGCCCAACAGCGGCTACGTCCTCGAGACCCTGACCGTCACCGACAAGAACGGCAACGAGCTGACGCTCAAGGACAAGGGCGATGGCAAGTACACCTTCACCATGCCCGCCGGCAAGGTCGAGGTCAAGGCGACCTTCATGGAGGATAACTCCATGCTGAACTTCTTCTACGATGTGCCCAACGGCGCGTACTTCTATGAGGCTGTCAAGTGGGCGGTCAAGAACGGCATCACCACCGGCGTGGGCAATGACCTGTTCGCTCCCGAGCAGCCCTGCACCCGCGCGCAGATCGTGACGTTCCTGTGGCGTGCCGCCGGCAGCCCCGAGCCGAAGACGATGAGCAGCTTCACGGATGTTCCTGCGAGCGCTTACTATGCCAAGGCGGTTGCTTGGGCCGTTGAGAACGGCATCACGAACGGCATGACCGCGACGATGTTCGCGCCCGATGCGACCTGCACCCGCGGCCAGAGCGTGACGTTCCTGCACCGTGCGCTCAAGGGCACCGCGAGCAGCAGTGCGAACTTCACCGACGTGAAGTCCGACGCGTTCTACGCTGATGCGATTAACTGGGCGGTTGCGAATAACGTGACGAACGGTACTTCCAACACGACGTTCAGCCCCGACGCGGACTGCACGCGCGCGGAGATCGTGACGTTCCTGTATCGCGCCTATCAGGGCAAGTAAAAAAGCAAATACTCAACTTACAAGGCAGGCACCTGGTTTCGGGTGCCTGCCTTGCAGCAAGAGGTACTGCACAGAAGTTAGCCGCCACGGCAGCAAAATGTTCGTCCCATTTGCGTCGGTAGCTATATCGGCGGGGAAAATATATTAGAGAGAAAAAGGAGAGGTAACATGGCAGTTCGTAGATTAAAAGGTTTATACTTAAAATCAGAAGGTAAATACTTAGAAGACTACCCTTCGCGTTATGTTGAACAGACAGAGGCACTTTTTGAATGGCGGCAGAGCGCACCGAAGCAGGATATCGAACTTCATAAGAGAGCTGAGAAGTTTTCCGGCCTGTTCAGGGAAGTATCCGCTGGGTAAAGTGCTTTGCTACAAAGTGCCCGGTTTTCCGTGTGAAGCATTGGTTGAGGATACAGAGAATTCGTAAGTGCGTTACTTGCTTTTAACGCAAAATGGGGACGTATATGAGGACATAGTCTTTTCTAACACTTTTCTAACACATTCCGGCAAAAGGCTGTTTTTGGGCACAAAAAGCAATCATAATAGAGAAAGTAACGCTCCCAAGATCAAGATGATCTCGGGAGCGGTTTTGCGTTCAGATGACGGCGGTATATGGCCATAAGACAGGTTTAGTAGAATGCTTCTCTTTCTACTCATCCTACGTTGTGGAACATTTAATGGGAAGTGCCTGCCTACTTGGTCAGAATGTTCGGCAGCTGGGCGCGCAGGGCGGCCACGCCCTCGGCAGAGCCGAGGTCATAGCGCTCCACCATGTTCAAAACAGACTGCAAAGAGGTTTTCGGGTTGCACCACAGGTCCGGGGCGTAGCCCTTGCCCTCCACATTCTCCATATTGTAGATGAAGTGGAACGACTGACCGAACTGGAAGCCGATGCCGGAGTTTGGAAGCGTCCAGCCTCGCACATTTCCGACCAGCTGCGCGCCTCTCGTCGGGCCGCCGATCACAAGGCAGTTGTCAAGTGTCCTGCAATAGGTCACGATGCTCTCGCCGGCGGAGCCGGACATGCTGTCTGTCAGAAGAAGAATCGGAGTGCTGTTTTCCAGCAGCTTTCCCTGAAACAGCTCATAGTCTTTATCGCCTGTCCGGAAGGCGGCAAATTCTTCACCCAGGTCCGCGTAGGCTTGGGTCCTATCGAACATAGCAGTGCCCCAGTTGGAGATAATCGTTTTCTGTTCGGGTTCTTCTCCCGTGTAGCTTTTCAGCCAGTTTTTGATAAAGTCTTCATCGCCGCCGCTGTTGGAGCGGGCATCAATGATGATGAGCTTCGCGTTTTTAAGGTCAGAACCGGTGCGGACGAACTCGTCCATTGTCTCCTCATAATTCCAGTCAAACCTGCGAATCGTTATCAAGGCAATACCGTTTGATTTCAGATAATGATAATCCGGGACCTGCGAACCGTCTTCCAGATAGGACTGGCTCAGCGACCATGTGACCGAAACCGTTTTGGTCTCAGCGCCCTTGGTCAGGGTGATACTGTCTGCCGTATGCGCAGCCGTCACGGGACAGAACTGACGCAGGGAATAGCACACGCGGCCGCTCTTTTCAAGATATGGCTGCATTTCCACGTTCGCGTTGCCGCAGGAGGTATAGTACCACTTCTCGTTTTCCCCCAGCAGATAGTACCCGCTTTCATCCTTGCCAAAGCTTTGACCGCTGTAATAGTAAAGATACTGAACGCTTTTTTCAAAGGCCGGTTCATACCGCCCGGCGATCGAGAAATGTCCGTCCCGAACGAAAAGCAGGTGCGAGTAAATGAGCGAGATGAGCTGGTCCCACTTGATCGTCTGATAGGACGCAAGCTCTGCACGGATGGCATCTTCCGCCTTTTGGAACGTCTCCTCACCGAAATAGTAGTAAGCGCCGTAGGAGTAATGCAGCGCGCGGAAGAACAGGTCCACATCCTCAAGCGCTTCCGCGCGCGTAAGGACCGCCTTGCCGGGATTGTTCAGATTTTTCAGGCTGTCGATCTCTGCCTGCGTGATAGTGACCTCGCCGCGGTGATGCTGTAAATATGCTTCAAAGCCGTCGAACGACTCTTCCCTTGCCATATCGGCACGGCGCTTCTCGTTCACGTCTTCGAGCAGCTTTTCAAACGCGTTTTGGTAGGCCGCCGTGGAGCCCTTGCTCAAAACAATGGCGGTATTGCTGTCGGCATCATAGTCGACGGTAAAGCCGAGCGCATCGCCGAGGTCGCGCAGCTTAAAATAGTTGTTTCCCCCGATGTTGTAGACAGAAAGACCGTCCGCAGCCTTTCCGTCGATCAAAACGGACTGCTTGCTGACAACGGCTGTTTTGGACTGATCCCGCCCGCGCTCAAGCTCGCCGCCGACAGGGGTATATTCCTTCCCGGAAACGACCGTGACCGCATTGCTTTGCTCATCGAACGAAACGGAAAAGCGGCTGTCCGTCTTGCTCAGAAGCTGCGCAAGGTCGCGCAGCTTGAAATAGTTGCTGCCGTCGATGTTGTATTTGTCGCAGTCCGCATCGACGCCGTCGACCGACAGATTTTGCGGCGAAGCCACCACATTCGCGGCGGAGGCGTAAGGTGCGGCAATGCAAACCAGGAGCAGCGTCAAAATGATGGGCAATAGTTTTTTCATGGATGATTCTCCTCTCCCTTATCACGCTATCGGTGCGCCGCTTTCAAAGAAGCGTTCCCCGTCAGAGCATTTTTTCACTTTAAGGGTAGCATACTCCATCGTATGCTGCAACGCAAATTTTGCATAAAAGCGGTATCGCCCGTCTAAAGGCGACCGATAGCTTCATCCGCGGCCTTTCAGCCGAGCTTCTGCGCAAGGTCCTCAAGCGCGGCGGTCATCGCCTCTTCAAACGAGGGGTGCGGACGCATGGCCAGCAGGAATTGATCGACCGTCATGTGGTTGGCGAGCGCCTGCGAGATGCCGCCGATCATGTCGCTTGCATGCTCGCACATGAGCTGCGCGCCGAGAAGCTCGCGTGTTTCGGCGTGGGCGACGAACTTCATAAAGCAGCGGCCCGGGTCGGCGATGAGCGTCTTGGCGTTGTCGAACATGACGTGTTTGCCGACCTTGACGGGGATGCCCGCCTCCTTGGCCTCGGCCTCGGTGAGGCCGACGACCGCGATCTCCGGACGGCAGTAGATGCAGCTCGGCACGACGGACATGGATGTGTGATTTTCCCTTCCGTAGAGCAGGTCGACGCAGGCGATGCCCTGCGCGATCGCCACATGGGCGAGCTGAATTTTGGCCGAGACGTCGCCGATGGCGTAGATGTGGGGGATGCTCGTCTCGTAGCGCTCGTTCACGGCGATGCTGCGGCGGTTCATCTCGACAGTAATGCCATCCGCGAACAGGCCGTCGCAGTACGGGCGGCGGCCGATGGCGCAGAGCACGGCCTCGCCGGAGACGGTCTCGCTCTTTTCCTTGCAGGTGAAGTTGACGGCGATATCCTCACCCGTCTTCTCGACGCTCTGGACCATCGCGTTCGTGAAGACCTTCACGCCCTGCTTTTTGAGGATGAGCGCGAGGCTCTGGCCGAGCTCCTTGTCCATGTTGGGCAGCAGGCGGCCCATGCCTTCGATGACGGTCACTTCACAGCCGAGGTCTGCGTAAAACGTCGCAAACTCGATGCCGATGACGCCGCCGCCGATGATGACGATGGAGCGGTACAGTTGGTCGCACCCCTCAAGCAGCTCGTCGGAGGTCATCGCGAACTCAAGTCCGGGAATCGGCGGGCGGGACGGGACGGAGCCGGTGGCGATGAGGATATCGTCGCAGGTGTAGTCGTTGGCACCGCCCTCGGCGTCCGTCACGCGGACAGCGCCGGGTGCGGTGATGAGCGCCGTGCCGCGCAGAAAGTCGATCTTTGCGGTCTTGAAAAGCGATTCAATGCCGGAGGACAGCTTTTGCGAAATTTCGCGCTTGTAGGCAAAAATCTCCGTCATGTCGGCGCGGATATCGTCGGTGTGGATGCCGGCGTGTGCGCCGTGCTTGGCGTCGTGGAAGATCTGAGAAGAGTGCAGCAGCGTTTTCGTCGGAATGCAGCCGCGGTTTAAGCAGGTGCCGCCCGCTTCGCGCTTCTCGACGACGGCGACCTTCTTGCCGAGCTTGGCCGCATGGAGCGCGGCTTCGTAGCCGCCGGGGCCCGCGCCGATGACGATGAGTTCATAATGAGCCATAATAGTTCGTTCCTTTTTGAGAGCAATGCCGCCGACTTTTCGGCGGCATTGCGTGATGTTGAGATATGCGTTGCCTTCGTCAGGCAAACTGATACCGTAAAACCATGTTGCGCGCCGCGCCGACCTCGTCGAGACGGCGGACGGGCGTGGAGTGGGGAGCGGTGTGGAGCGTCTCGGGATCGGAGTGCGCGAGTTCAAAGAGCTTGCAGTAGATGCCGCAGACCTCGTCCATGGTCTCCTTGCTCTCAGTCTCGCAGGGCTCGATCATGAGCGCCTCATGGACGATGAGCGGGAAGTACATCGTGGGCGGGTGCAGGCCAAAGTCGAGCATGCCCTTGGCAAGGTCGAGCGCGGAGACGCCCGTCTCCTTGTGGAGATCGACAAGCGACATGACGAACTCGTGCATGCAGATCTCGTCATAGGCCATGGTGAAGGTATCCTTGAGCCTGACGCGCATGTAGTTCGCGTTCAGCACGGCGTTCATCGCCGCCTCGCGGATGCCGGACTTGCCGAGCGTGAGCACGTAGGTCAGTGCGCGCACGACGACGTCGAAGTTGCCGTAGAACATCTTCACGCGGCCGATGGATTTTTCGGGATACTCGAAGCCGTACTTGCCGTCCTTTTCGACGACCAGCGGGCCGGGCATGTACTTTTTGAGGAATTCCTTGCAGCCGACCGCGCCTGCGCCGGGGCCGCCGCCGCCGTGCGGTGTGGCGAACGTCTTATGCAGGTTACTGTGGATGCAGTCAAAGCCCATGTCACCGGGACGGACGACGCCCATGACGGCGTTGAGGTTCGCGCCGTCGTAATAGCACAGGCCGCCCGCATCGTGAATGATCTTCGTGATCTCGAGGATGTTCTTGTCGAAAATACCGACGGTGTTCGGGTTCGTCAGCATCAATCCCGCGGTGTCGGGGCCGACGGCGGCGCGCAGCGCGTCGAGGTCCACGCAGCCGTCTGCGCCGGACGGGATGTTGATGACCTGGAAGCCGCACATCGCGGCGGTTGCGGGATTTGTGCCGTGGGCGGAGTCGGGCACGATGATCTTCGTGCGGTTAAAATCGCCGCGGTCGGTATGATAGGCCTTGATGAGCAGAACGCCCGTGAACTCACCGTGCGCGCCCGCCGCGGGCTGGAACGTGACAGCGTCCATGCCGAAGACCTCGCCAAGCTCAGCGCCCAGCGTGTGCAGCGCCTCGAGCGCGCCCTGCGCGGTCTCGATGCTCTGGAGCGGGTGGAGCTGGGTGAAGCCCGGCAGCGCCGCCATGTCCTCGTCGATCTTGGGGTTGTACTTCATCGTGCACGAGCCGAGGGGATAGAAGCCGTCGTTCACGCCATGGATGCGCTTGCAAAGGGCGGTGTAGTGACGGGTGAGCTCATTTTCGCTCACATGGGGCAGGTGCAGCGCCTCGCTGCGCTCTTCGGGAAGCTGATATTCGGGGACGTCACACTCCGGCATGAGGGTCATGCCGCGGCCTTCGACGCCAAGTTCAAAAATGAGCTTCATTTACAGCACCTCCTTCACGATGGCGACAGCTTTGTCGAGCTGCGACTTGGAGACGAGCTCCGTCACGCACCAGAGAATGCCACCCTCGACCTCTGCGCCGCCGAGGATGCCCTCGGCCTCGAGCGCGTCGAGGATCTTCCTGCGGCAGTTGGGGCATTCGACTTCGGTGACGAACTCGTGGAAGAATTCACCCTTGTACTTCAAGGTGCAGCCGATCTTTTGGAGCTCAGAGGCGAAATAGTGCGCCTTCGAGGTGCAGAGCCGCGCGCACTGCTTCATGCCCTTTTCGCCCATCGCGGCCATGTAAACGCCCGCGGCGAAGGCACATAACGCCTGGTTGGAGCAGATGTTGGAGCTGGCCTTTTCGCGGCGGATGTGCTGCTCGCGCGCGGACAGCGTCAGCACGTAGCCAACCTCGCCGTCCACATCCTTCGTCTGGCCGACGATGCGGCCGGGGAGCTTTCTCGTCATGGCGGATGTCGTGGCCATGAAGCCGAGGAACGGGCCGCCGAACGCCGTGTCGAGGCCGAGGGGCTGACCGTCGCCGACGGCGACATCCGCGCCCATCGCGCGCGGCGTGGGCAGAATGGCGCAGGCGATGGGGTTCACGCCCATGACGAACTTTGCGCCCGCGGCGTGGACGATCTCACCGGCCGCCTTCGCGTCTTCGATCTGGCCGAAGTAGTTCGGCTGCTGGAGGTAGAAGCACGCGGCGTCATCGCCGAGCGCTTCCTTGAGCGCGTCGAGATCAGTTCTGCCGTCCTTTGCGGGGACGACAAAAAGCTCGGTATTCGAGGCGAAGCAGTAGGTCTTCATGACCTCGATGACCTGCGGATGGGCGCAGGCGGAGACGTAAGCCTTCGTGCGCTTGCGGTCCTTGCACATGGGGATCGTCTCGGCCGCGGCAGTCGCGCCGTCGTAGTGCGAGGCGTTGGAGACGTCCATGCCGGTCAGCTCGCAGATCATCGTCTGGAATTCAAACGTACCCTGCAGCACACCCTGGCTGATCTCCGCCTGATAGGGGGTGTAGCAGGTGACAAGCTCTTCGCGGGAGGTGACGGATTTGACGACCGACGGGATGAAGTGGCGGTAGGCGCCCGCGCCGCGAAGAACGGTCTTGAAGACCTTGTTCTTTTCGGCCATGGCGGTGACGGCCTCGCGCACCTCAAGCTCGCTTAAGCCCTCGGGGATGTTCAGCCCGCCGCTCCGCAGGAGCATCTCCTGCGGGACGGCCTTGTACAGCCCTTCCAGGCTGTCGACCCCGATGGCGGCGAGCATTTCTTCCCGTTCCGCAGCCGTGGTGGGAACGTAAGAGCCCATGTTAACCCTCCTGCGCGCAGTGCGCTTCGTAAGCGGCGGCATCCAGCAGCGCCTCAGTGTCGGTCACGGGGGAGACCTTGATGATCCATGCGCCGTAGGGGTCGGAGTTCAGCGTCTCGGGCGCGTCGGAGAGCGCTTCGTTGACCTCGCAGATCGTGCCGCTGACGGGACAGATCACGTCGGAGACCGCCTTGACGGACTCGACATCGCCGAAGCTCTCACCGGCGGTGACGCTGTCGCCCTCGGCGGGCAGGTTGATAAAGACCACATCGCCCAGCGCATCCTGGGCAAAATCAGAAATGCCGATCACGGCGACGTCGCCGTCCATCTTGACCCACTCGTGGGACTTGGAATACTTCAGCTCAGCAGGGATGTTCATGGTAATTTCCTCCTCAAAATCGTTCTCAATGAATGTTGTTTGTAATTGACGGTCAAATGGTTTCCGAATATTCGGTCAAAAATCTCTATTTCAGCGTTCGAGCTTGTAGAACGGCATTGGCACGATCTCGAGCTCGACCATGCGGCCGCGCACGTCGGCGTTGAGGTGCTTGCCGATCTCGATATCTTGGGCGGGGATATAGCCCATCGCGACGCCGCAGCCGATGAAGGGAGCGAACGTGCCGGAGGAAGCCCAGCCGATCTTTTCTCCGTCCATCGTGTAGAGGTCGCAGTGCTCGCGCACGATGCCGCGGCCGACGACCTTCATGCCAATGCGCTTCATTTTCGGCGCGCCGAGCGCGACAAGCGCGTCGCGGCCGATGAAGTCCTTGCCCGTGAGCTTGCACGGAAGTCCCGCCATCTTCGGCGTGATCTCGTCGTTCATCTCGTGGCCGTAGAGCGGCATCGAAGCCTCGAGACGCAGCGTGTCGCGCGCGCCGAGGCCGCAGGGGATCAACCCCTCGGGCTCGCCCGCCTTCAGAAGCGCTTTCCACAGGTCGACGGTGTCCTCGGCCTTGCAGTAGATCTCAAAGCCGTATTCACCGGTGTAGCCCGTCTGGGAGACGAGGGCGCGGATCGTGCGCTCGCCGAGGTTCAGGGGCACGTCTTCGGTGAAGGTGTAGTACTTGGCGGGGATGTACTGCTCGTCGCAGAGCTTTTTGAGAATGTCGCCGGACCTGGGGCCCTGCAGGGCGATCTGGCCCCAGTCGTTGCCCTCGTCGCGGTAGTCGACGTCGCCGGAGAGATGACTCTCGACCCAGGCGGCGTCCTTTTCGCGGTTGCCCGCGTTGACGACGAGCCAGTAATTGTCCGCTGCGCAGCGGTAGACGATGAAGTCGTCGATGATGCCGCCATTGTCGTTGCAGAACATCGAGTACTTGATCTCGCCGTCTTTCATGTTCGAAATGTCGGCAGTAATGATCTTCTGGACGTTGGCGACGGCGTCAGGGCCCTTGAGGCGAAGCTCGCCCATGTGGGAAACGTCGAACAGACCGGCCTTTTCACGAACGGCCATGTGCTCGGCAATCACGCCGGTGGGATACTGCACGGGCATCAGAAAGCCGCCGAATTCGACGATCTTGCCGCCCATGTCCACATGCGTTTGGTAAAGTGGGGTCTTCTTTTCCATAGTGCGCATCCTCCGAAAAACAATAATTTTAATGAATCTTATAAAAATTATTAAAATTAAGCATCAAAAAAGAGACACAAAACTCCCTTTTGAGCTTTGTGCCTCCGTTGATCACCTGAGAGATTCCCCGCCCGAGTCATCGCGGCAGGTTGCACCTTCGGCGTGCGTAAACGCACTTTTCGGAGCGTCGTCCGAGTTCGGCCCTTTTGCCTGAGAGCTTCTGCGTTCCCCTTCGGCGCCGCGGCAGAATATTCCGCGGTCTCTCCCGAACTCATCATCCGATCAGTTGATTCATTTTGCTTTTTAAAGCTAACATAAGAACGAGCCTTTGTCAAGAAAGAAAAAATAATATTTTGTTAAAATATTTCAAGCGGAAATTCGGCAAACCGAAAACTGCCGAAACGGGTCAAAATTTGAAAGCATCCCGTTGTTATGACTGCGTTGCCGGCCAGGTTCCATTTCGCTTCGGCATAGCTTTATTTGTATTTCGCATTTGCATTTTGCCTAAAGCGGCGGCGGAGAAGTGATGGGGCGTCTATTTTCTTCGACGAAATCCGTCCTGCACGGACAAAATTGTATTGACAACGGCGGAGGATGGGTCTATTGTACACACATCATTCGTCAAATGCTTTGAGCAGGACACGACTTCCCCGGATCACCGCTTTCAGAGAGCCGTTGGTGGTGCAAAACGGCAGCAAGGAACGGGCAGGCCATCCCCTGTGAGCAGCTGCGGTGAAAGGTGCAAACGCCGAGTAATCGCAGCCGGTCCCCCACCGTTAACAGGGTACGCTCTCCGATCCATTCGGGCAGCGGTCGAGCGGCCGGTTTTCCGGCAAGCAAAGTGGTAACGCGGAAGTTGAGATCTGCGGCGGATATCGCCGCGATATTGGCCTTCGTCTTTGCGATGGGTTTTCATTGTGGAAAATCCGCAGCAGAGGCGGGGCTTTTCTTTTTGCTCCCGGCATTGGCGAAGAATACAGCATTTTTTAGGAAAGAAAGGGAAATCACATGAACACACTCGTCATCGTGCTGATCGCGGCGGTCGTCCTCGTCGCCGCCTACGCACTCTATGGGCGCTGGCTCGCCAAAACCTGGGGCATCGACCCCAAGGCGCAGACGCCCGCCGTCAAGTGTAACGACGGCAAGGACTTTGTCCCCACCAACGGCTGGACCGTCTTCAGCCATCAGTTTTCCTCCATCGCGGGCGCGGGCCCTGTCACCGGCGCGATCCAGGCCGCCGCGTTCGGCTGGCTGCCGGTGCTGCTGTGGGTGCTGCTCGGCGGCGTCTTCTTCGGCGCTGTGACGGACTTCGGCGCGCTGTACGCCTCCGTCAAAAACGACGGCAAGTCCATGGGCATGCTGATCGAAAAGTACATCGGCAAGCTCGGCCGCAAGCTGTTTCTGCTGTTCTGCTGGCTGTTCTGCCTGATCGTCATCGCGGCGTTCGCCGACATGGTCGCCGGCACGTTCAACGCCTACACCGTGGTCGATGGCGTGACGCAGCTCGCTGACGCCGCGCAGACCAACGGCGCAGCCGGTATGGTGTCCATCATGTTCATGGTGTTCGCCGTCGTCTTCGGCCTTGTGCAGAAGAAGCTGAACCTCTCGGGCTGGAAGGAAGCCGTGCTCGGCATCCTCTGCATCGTTGCCTCGTTCGCCGTCGGCATGAACTGCCCACTCATCTTCGGCAAGGTGACTTGGAGCTACATCACGTTCGTCTACATCTTCTTCGCCGCCGTTCTCCCGATGTGGCTTTTGAAGCAGCCGCGCGACTACATGACCACCTTCATGTTCATCTGCATGATCGCGGGCGCGGTCGTCGGCCTTCTCGTTGCGCATCCGACGATGAACCTCCCCGTCTTCACGGGCTTCAACAATGAAAAGCTCGGCACGATGTTCCCCATCCTGTTCGTCACCGTCGCCTGCGGCGCGGTGTCCGGCTTCCACAGCCTCGTCTCCTCCGGCACGTCGTCCAAGACGGTCGAAAACGAGAAGGACATGCTCAAGGTCGGCTACGGCGCGATGATCCTCGAGAGCCTGCTTGCCGTGCTCGCGCTCTGCGTGGCCGGTGCGGCCGCCGCGGCGGACGGCACTCCCGCCGCCGGTACCCCGTTCCAGATCTTCAGCCGCGGCGTTGCGGGCTTCTTCGAGATGTTCGGCGTGCCGAACTACGCCGCCACGGTCTTTATGACGATGTGCGTCTCCGCCCTCGCCCTCACGAGCCTTGACGCCGTCGCGCGTATCGCGCGCATGAGCTTCCAGGAGCTTTTCAGTGTGGACGACATGGCCCACGCCGAGCCCTGGCGCAAGCTCCTGTGCAACACGTATTTCTCCACCGTACTGACGCTCGTGCTCGGCTACGTGCTCACGAAGATCGGCTACTCCAACATCTGGCCGCTGTTCGGCTCTGCCAACCAGCTGCTCTCTGCGCTCGTGCTCATCACGCTGTGCGTCTTCCTCAAGGTCACGGGCCGCAGCAACAAGATGCTCTTCCCGCCGCTCGTCATCATGCTCTGCGTCACGTTCACAGCGCTTGTCCAGCGCCTGATGGCCATGGTGAGCGCCATCCAAAATGCCGCTGCCGTCACCATCCCCGCGGGCGAAACGACCTGGGGCGCGGTGTTTATCGCCAACGGCTTGCAGCTCATCATCGCGGTGCTGCTCATCGTGCTCGGCGCGACCATCGTCGTGAACTCGATGAGAAGCTACGTCGCCAGCAAGCACAACAGCGAGGCCAAGGTTTAATTTTGAAAAATGTGCAAAAAAGGAGGCTTCCCGTCGGGAAGCCCCCTTTTTTTGCTTTATTACCAACTTGCGACCGTGCCGTCGCATCTCGGTTCGGTGCCCGCGGCGTAAACGCCGTTTTCGCACTTCCAGATGATCTCGCCGCGGCCCATGGCCGTGCAGTCGTCGACGATCTCGACCTCGTGCCCCATTGCTCGCAGCTGCTCGGCGATCGCCTCGCCCGCCTCGCGCTCGATCTGGAGCTTTTTGCCGCCGATCCACTGGATGCGCGGCGCGTCGAGCGCCTCCTGCGGGTTCATGGCGTAATCGATGGTGCTCGTCAGCACCTCGACCTGCCCCTGCGGCTGCATGAACGCGCCCATCACGCCGAACGGGCCGACGGCCTCGCCGTCCTTGAGCAGAAAGCCCGGGATGATCGTGTGGTAGGACTTCTTTCCGCCCTCCAAATAGTTATCGCTCTTCGGGTCGAGGGAGAAGTTCGCGCCGCGGTCCTGAAGCGAGATGCCCGTGCCGGGGATGGCGATGCCCGCGCCAAAGCCGCAGTAGTTGCTCTGGATGAGCGAGACCATGTTGCCCTCGCTGTCTGCGGTGCAGAGGTAGATCGTGCCGCCGCAGTGCGGGTCGCCCGCTTTGGGCTCGAGCGCCTTGTCTGTGATGAGTGCGCGGCGGGCAGCAAGATAGTCGGGCGAGAGCAGCTCGCTGACCTTCGTTTTCATATAGCGCGGGTCGGCGACGTAGGTCTTCGTGTCGGCAAAGGCGAGCTTGATGGCCTCCATGACCTTGTGATAGTAGTCCGCGTCCTCGCGCTGCTCGGGCAGTGTCAGCCCGTTGAGCATGCCGAGTGCCATCAGCACCGTGATGCCGTGGCCGTTGGGCGGGATCTCGCAGACGGTGTAGCCGCGGTAGTCCTGCGTGATGGGCTCGACCCATTCAGGGTGGTAGTTCTTGAAGTCGTCCTCGCAGAAGTAGCCGCCCGTGGCACGCGAATGGGCGACGATCCTTTCCATCAGCTCACCGCGATAGTAGCTCTCGCAATTCGTCTCGGCAAGGGAGCGCATCGTGTCGGCATAGGCGGGGAAACGGAAGACATCGCCCGCGCGGTACGGCGAGCCGTCCGGCTTCATAAAGCTCTTCCACCAGTATTCATAGGGGGCGGGGTCCTGCGCCATGACCCTGGCGATGCGCTTGCTGTCGCGCGCCCAGAGCTTGCCGACATTGACGGGCACGGCATAGCCGTTTTCGGCGTAGGAAATGGCGGGGGCGAAGAGCTCGGAGAGCGGCTTTGTGCCAAAGCGCGCATTGAGCGCCGCCCAGCCCGCGGGCGCGCCCGGGACCATCGTGGGGAGCCAGCCCTCTTCGGGGACAGCGTCAAAGCCTTTGGCGTGGACCTCGTCCGCGCTCAGCGCCATCGGCGCAACGCCGCTGGCGTTCAAGCCGTAGAGCTTTTTCTCCTTCTCTATCCACACGAGCGCGAAACAGTCGGACCCAAGGCCGTTGCCCGTCGGCTCGAGCAGCGGCATCGCGCCGGCCATGGCGACGGCGGCATCGACGGCGTTGCCGCCATTTTTCAGCACGTCGAGGCCGACCTGTGCGCCGAGGGGAACGGACGTGCAGCACACGCCGTTTTTGGCGTAGACCACGTTGCGGCGGGAAGAATATCGGTAAGTTAACGGATCAAAATTCGGCATGATCGTTCTCACTTTCGTCGTTTTTCCCAGTATAGCAGTCCGCGCGAAAAAGGGCAAGAAAAAGACGCTGTGCGGCGCGGACAGAGCAGCGTGACGGAACCATACGGAAAGCTGGATATTCGCCCTGCAAAAGGGCGATAAATTTACGCTTTCCCGCTTGACATCCTATAAAAATGCATTATAATACAATCAACTTCATCATCAATGCCTCCTTTGGCACCGGCCGGGGAGAAAAGGCATCCATGACTGAGCCGTAGGTATTCCGGGCGACCGGATAAGGCTGGGTCGTGGGTGCTGTTACTTTTTTATAGAGAAAAGGAGAAGGATATGAACATCAAGCCCTTTGCTGTGGAAGAATGGATGAACGAGTACGAGGTGGGTGCGCTCTACAACATCGCCGAGACCTGCGTCGACTCCGTTTCGCTCGACGAGCTTTTCAAGCTCACGGGCGAGAACAAGGAGGACTTTTTGAAGGACTTCTGTGCCCAGCGCTTGACCTATGGCGATATCTGGGGCAGCGAGGCGCTGCGCAGCGGCATTTCCAAGCTCTATCACACGATCAAGGCCGATGAGGTCGTGCTCACGCACGGCGCGGCGGGCGCGAACCATCATGTGTTCTGCTCGCTCATTTCCGCGGGCGACCGCGTGGTCAGCATCATGCCGACCTATCAGCAGCTCTACTCCATCCCCGAGGCCATCGGCGCGGACGTCGCCATCATGCACCTAAAGCAGGAAAACGACTATCTCCCCGACCTGAATGAGCTCAAGAGCCTCGTCACGCCCGAGACGAAAATGATCTGCATCAACAACCCCAACAACCCCACCGGTGCGCTGATGAGTAAGGAGCTGCTTGAGAGCATCGTGGAGATCGCCCGCGGCGTGGGCGCGTACATCCTCTGCGACGAGGTCTACCGCCACCTGACGCAGGAGGACGAGTGGTGCGAGTCCATCGTCGACCTGTACGAAAAGGGCATCTCGGTCAGCAGCATGTCCAAGGTCTTCTCGCTCGCGGGCCTTCGCATGGGCTGGATCGCCACGCACGATGAAGCGGCGCGCAAGGCGTTCCTGTCGCACCGCGACTACAATTTAATTAGCTGCGGCATGTTCGACGATGCGATCGCGTCCATCGCCCTGCGCCACAGCGACGTGATGCTCAAGCGCAATCAGCGCATCGTGCGCGAGAACCTCGCCATCCTCGATGACTGGATCAAGGAAAATCCGCACTTTTTCTACACCAAGCCCAAAGCCGGTACGACCGCGCTCGTTTACTACGATTTCGATATCCCCTCCTACGAGTTTTGCAAGCGCATGTACCACGAGACCGGTGCGTTCGTCACGCCGGGCGACTGCTTCGAGCAGCCCCACAGCATGCGCGTCGGCTACGCCTGCGACGTCAACACGCTCAGAGACGGCCTTGCCGCGGTGACGAAGTTTGCCGCGACGCTGTGAGCGGCGAAAACACGCGATAAATAAAAGAAATCCGTCCGGTCATCGACCGGACGGATTTTTGACTTGTAAGGGGTTCACGCCTTGGCCCTGTTCCCGCGCATGAAGTGCAGAATAAGGCCGATGGCCGCGCCGATAAGCGTCGGGCAGATCCAGCCGAGGCCGAGGTCGGCAAACGGTAGGTACTGCTGACCGAACGCCTTGATGGCCGGACCGTGGATGGCGTTAAACACGCTCTCGGGCAGCGCGATGATCAGATCGTAAACGGCAGCGATGAGCGTGAAGCCGATCGTCCAGCAGTACACCGTGCGGTCGTGGCCGAAGAATTTACCGAGCAGCGCCAGCGCAATGAGAGCGATGGAGAGCGGATAGAGGAACATCAGCACCGGCAGCGAATAGCTGATGATGGCGCTGAGGCCGAGGTTCGCAAACAGCAGCGACACGAGACTGAAAATGATTGCCCAGATGCGGTACTTTGGCCCGTCGGGGAAGAGCGCGCTGAACGTCTCGGCGCAGCTCGTGATGAGACCGACGGCGGTCTTGAGGCACGCGAGCGTCACCGTGGCGGCGAGGATGAAGAGACCGGCGGAGCCGAGGTAGTGCTGCGCGATCTGCGCGAGCGCTGTGCCGCCGTTCTCGCTGGCTTCAAGCACGCCGCGGCTCTGCGTGCCGGCGATCGTGACGGCGATATAGATGAACGCCATCAGAAGGCTGCTGAAAATGCCCGCGCGGACGGTGCTCCCCGCCACAGCGGTGGGATCGTCCACGCCGAGGTCGCGGATGACCTGCACGACGATGATGCCGAACGCAAGGCTCGCCAGCGCGTCCATGGTGTTGTACCCTTCGAGGAAACCAGCGAAAAACGGCTGGGACGCGTAGTCGCCGAGCGGCTCGACATCCGCGATGGCCGCACTCGGAGAGAGGAGCGCGACGACGACCAGAATGCCGAGGAAGACGAGAAAGCAGGGGTTCAGAATTTTGCCGACCCAGGTCAGGATCTTGCCCGGGCGCAGTGCGAAAAAGAGCGCCGCGGCGAAAAACGCTACCGAGAAGAGCAGCAGGTACAGTGTGTTACTGCCATTTTGCGGAAGCACCTGCTCAAGTCCCACGGTGAATGACGTCGTCGCGCAGCGGGGAATGGCGAAAAACGGCCCAATGGTCAGATACAGCGCGCAGGTGAAGAACATCGCGTAGGGGCGGTTGACCTTGCTGCTCAGGTCAAAAAGACCGTTGGAGCGGCTGATGCCGAGCGCGGCCACGCCGAGCAGCGGCAGACCCACGCCAGTGATGAGAAGCCCCAGAATGGCCTGCCAAACGTTGGAACCGGCCATCTGGCCGAGGTGTACGGGAAAGATGAGGTTGCCGGCGCCGAAAAACAGGCCGAAGAGCATGCTGGCAACATAGGTGTATTCTTTGGCGGAGAGCTTGCGTTTCATGGTGAGAAATATCCTTTCATGGCGGTGGGGCAAAAATGCCCCGTCCTGAATGATTCGGGTAACAAAAAAACCGGTCTGTTCCCGCGCTCTGACATTGCAAGGGGATACTCCCATGCTTGTAACATTCCACAAGTGCTTTGCCAGATCAATGGAACATACCGGATCCATGCTGCCGATCATTGCAGGCAGCGAATCAAACCGAGCTTTGGAAAATGAGGTCGATCAAACCGCTGCCGACTGCTTCGACGACTTAGATTCGGACGAATGCCCCTCTACGCCAACGATCAGTCGCCAGCTTACTCCAAAATTGACATTTTTGGACGTAACCATGGTGTTCAAACGATCGCCTCCTTTGCTGCGGAAATTGGCATCATTATACCATACCATTACATTTTGTCAAGTATTAATGAGAAAATGATATGTTAAAATCGGAAGCGAAAAATTGGGCCGATGGATGAAGCTTCATTCGGGCCACGCAAAGAAGCATGCGGCGCGATAATGCGCCACCTTGCGGTAAAGGCGCGAAAAAGGCACGAAAACAGACTGCTTTCGCACCTTTTCGGTAAATAAAAAGATCAGAACACCACGACGAGCAGCATCTTGAACTGCTCCTGACCGTACACCGCGTGCGGGTGACGCGCGGGCATGACGATGGATTCGCCCTCGTGCAGGATGTGCTCGACGCCGTCGATCGTGATCCGACCCACGCCGTCGAGGCAGGTGACCATCGCGTCGCCGCCGGATTCGTGGGTGCTGATCTCCTCACCCTTGTCAAACGAGAAGAGCGTGACGCTCACGTGCTCGTTCTGCGCCAGCGTGCGGCTGACGACCTGACCGGACTGATAGGCGACCTGATCGCGCAGGGTCAGAACCTCTGCCTTGCTGATATTTTTCATACCGTCCATGATAATTTCCTCCTGTTGAAACGCGCGGCGCTGGCCGCCGCGCACGATATTATCTCCTATCATGCCCTTTTTGCGAAAAAGGCAACGATTATTTTGCTTTGTGCGCCAGTACACAGTACCACTCGCTGTTTTCGATGTCAAACACGCCGAACTGCACGGGGAAGGCCTTGACCTGAATGTCCTGATAGCCGAGCTGCGTGAGCTTGTCGAGCAGTAATTTCTGCGGCACGGGGTGGTAGTGCTCCTCAAAACGCTCTTTTTGGAAGATTTTGTTATCGCGCTCGAAGGTGTAGATAAGATTGAAGACAATGGAGCCGTCGGATAAATGGTCCCAGACCTGCATGAGGTTCACGCGGTCGCCGTTTGGCAGAAAGGCGGGATTGTAGCAGTAAAAACGCTTTTTCTGCCCCACGATACGGTCCCAGTTGCGAAGGTCGAAGTAGAGGCAGCCTCCGGGCTCCACGAGCGCGTCCATCTGCTCCAAAACGCCGGTGATCTCGTTGTTTGTCACGTAGGCAAGGGAGTTGCCGGTGCTCATCACGCAGTCGAAGCTGCGGTCAAAATGAGACGTCAGGTCGCGGAAATCGCTCTGCCGCAGGTCGATGGCGATGCCACGCTCGTCCGCCTTTTTGCGGCAGCGCGCGAGCATGCTGTCGCTCAAATCGGAGCCATACAGCGAGACGCCGAGCTGCCCGAGCGGCAGCGTGAGCGAGCCCGTCCCGATGCTCACATCGAGCGCCGAGCGAATGGGCCTGCCGTCGAAAACGGCCTGCCAGTGGGAGAGGGTCTGTGCATCCTTTTTCGGGGAGTCGAAGAGGTCGTAGATGTCGGTGCGGTCGTAGACGCTGGCCATAGAGCATGCTCCTCCTGACAAAATATTGGATCGCGCCCCGCGCTCAGCGCTTTTTGCGCTGGGACGAGGACGGAATGTCCATTTCCGCGCGGTACTTAGCGATGGCGCGGCGGCTGACCTCGATGCCGAGAGCCGAGAGCGCCAGACGAAGCGCCTCGTCCGAGAGCGGCGCGGCCGGGTCCTCTGCACGAATGAGGCTTTGCAGCCGCTGCTTGACCGCGTGGGACGAGACTGCCGCGTCGGGGCGGATCGCCGTGGTGAAAAAGCTGCGCACGGGGATGATCCTGCCCTGGAACTGAATGTATTTATTCTGCGCAGCACGGCTCACGGTGGAGGTGCTGACGCCCATTTTTTCGGAAAGCTGCTGCATCGTCACGGGCAGCAGTGCCTCGCCGCCACAGAAAAAGCCGTGCTGCTCGCGCCCGATGAGCGTGAGCATCTGTACGAGCGTGTCACAGCGGGTGTGGACGCCCTTGATGAGGGCCTGTGCTTCGGAGAGCTTTTCTTTCACGTAGCGCTGGACCTCGGGGTCGTCGCTCGTGTTCATCAGCGCGGCGTATTCGGCGTTGACGGACAGGTGCGGCAGAATACGCTCGTTGAGCTCGATGACGAGCTGACCCTGCTGCACGGAAAATTCCGCATCGGGGGCGACGTAGGCGATCTGCTCGCTGCCGGCAAAGCTGCGCGAGGGGATCGGGTTGAGCGCGAGTATCTTGGCCGCAGCGGCCCTGGCTTCACCGACGCTGACGCCGAGCAGAACGGCAAGGCTGGAAAAGTTGCGCTTGCCGAGCAGTTCGAGCCCATCGCGCGAGATCTTCAGCGCCAGCGGGTCGAGCGAGCGGCCCTGCGCGAGCTGGAGCGTCAGGCATTCCGACAGGTTCCGCGCGCCGACGCCCGGCGGGTCGAGCATCTGCACGGCGAAGAGTGCCTGCTCGAGCGAGAAGAGCGGGATGTCGAATTCGCGTGACAGCTCTTCGAGCGGGCAGTCGAGATAGCCGCGCTCGTCGAGACAGTCGATCAAAAAGCGGCACAGGCGCAGAAGCTCGTCGTCGACGAGCTTCATCTGCCCGATCTGCTCGGTCAGGTGGTCGCGGAACGTCTTTTCGCGCGTCAAAAAGGCGGTGAAGTCCTGCACATCCTCCATGCCAGAGGAGGTGACGCCGCGCCATGAGTCCGCCTCGCGCACCTCGAGCGGTTCACGCTCGGCGGGAGCGGCCTCGCTGGGGAGCTCGGTCTCGTAATAGGTGGGGGACTGTACGTCGAGCAGCGGGTTTGAGAGCGCGACTTCCTGCACGTATTCGCTCAGCTCCGGCGCGGAGAGCTGCAAACAGTCGAGCGACTGGCGCATCGTCTGCGTCAGCACGAGCTTTTGGCTCAGCGTCTGCCTCTGTTCAAGCTGCACGATAGATTCCCTCCTCAAATGATGCTCATTCAGTAAATTAAAGTATAGCAGTTTTCGCCTTTCTTCGCAATACACAGATGCGCGGGAATGTCCCCAAAAAAGCAAGGGGGCATTCAGATCGCGCAAAAAAGCAGGGCGGCCCAAAGCCGCCCTGCTTGGTGCAAAGGGAATGTTGTGTTACGGCAGCGGGATCTCCTTGCTGTCGAAGAGCGTCTTGAGCTCGATCGAGGTGCGCGAGTCGCCGAACTTCTTGATGAGGGAGAGAAGCTGGTCGAGCTGCTGTGTGTCGCGCACGGCGAAGCGGAGCAGCGCGTTGAACTCACCCACCACGTGATAGTGGCTGATGATGGCGCTCTGCGAGGCGCAGAAATCGCAGAATTTGTCGTACTTGTCCGGCTCGAGCGCAACAGAGATAAAGCCTGTGATGTTGCAGTCGAGCTTCGTGCGGTCGATGTCGATGTGATAGCCGCGGATCACGCCGCTTTCCTCCATCCGGCGAATGCGTTCCGACACGGCGGGCGGCGTCAGCCCCACAAGGTCTCCCATGCGGCGCAGCGTGCAACGGCTGTCGTCCTGGAGGAGGTTGAGGATTTGGTAGTCAGTCCGATCCATCATGTTCTCCCTCTACCGTTCTCTTACACGATCTCGCCGCGCTTGATGACGGTTTTTGCAAGATTGCTGCCAACGCGGTAGCAGATGTAGTCGAGGTCGGGCGCGTCCCAGATGACAAGGTCGCCCAGCTTGCCCTCTTCGACAGAGCCGACCTTGTCGGCAAGGTCGATCGCCGCGGCGCCGTTGAGCGTGACAGCCGTAAGGACCTCCTCCGGTGTCAGCTTGTACTTGAGGCAGCCGAGGTTGATGACAAACTGCATATTCAGGCACGGGCAGGAGCCGGGGTTGAAGTCCGTCGCCATTGCAACGGGCACGCCGGCTTTGACCATGTCGCGCGCGGGCGCGAACACCGCGCCGAGGTTGAAACTCGTCGCGGGCAGCAGGCATGCGATGACGCCGCCCTTGGCCATGGAGGCAATGCCCTCCGGCGGGCAGACGATCAGGTGCTCAGCCGAGATCGCGCCGATCTCACCGGCGAGCTGGCTGCCGCCGATGGCCTCGATCTCGTCGGCGTGGATCTTCGGGCGCAGACCGTACTTGAGACCCGCTTCGAGCACCTGACGGGACTCTTCAACGGTGAAGGTGTCGGCCTCGCAGAAGACGTCGCAGAACTTGGCGATGCCCTGCTCCTTGACCTTGGGCATCATCTCCTCGCACACGAGGCGGACGTACTCTTCGCGGTTGGACTTATATTCCGCGGGGACAAGGTGCGCGCCCATGAAGGTCGCGACAAGGTCCATGCGGTGGTGATCGTTGAGGTCCTTGATGACCTCGAGCGCCTTGAGCTCATGCTCGGTGGCGAGGCCGTATCCGCTCTTGGCCTCGACCGTGGTGGTGCCGAAGCCCATCATCTCGTCGAGCGCCTTGGAGGCCTTGGCGGCGAGCTCCTGCTCGCTGGCCTGACGGGTGGCGTTCGTCGTGGACTGGATACCGCCGCCCGCGTTCTGAATTTCAAGATACGTCGCGCCGTGGAGCTTGAGACCCAGCTCGTTCTGGCGCCAGCCGCCGAAGATGAGGTGGGTGTGGGCATCGACAAGGCCGGGGGTGACGAGGTGGCCCTCCGCGTCGACGACTTCCGCGCCCTCGACGGCGGGAACCGCGCCGGTACCGACGGAGGCGATGATGCCGTCCTCAATGAGCACCCACGCATCCTTTAAGAATTTGATCTTGCCCTGCTCCTCGCCGCGATGGGCGGATTTGCCCTCCGGCGTCGCCAGCAGGCCGATGTTTTTGACCAGTAACTTTTTCATAGTAAATGTTGTCCTTTCTCACTGTTGGAAAGAGCATTCTGTTCGATGGCTTGTCAAAAAAGCCTCGCAGAGTTTTACCCGCAAGGGGTACGCGGCATCCGTGAGGCGGCAGAGCCGCCAACGGCTGCCCAGGCCGCCCGCAGGCGGCAAATAAATTGAGATCATCTTTCCGACGACATGTGCGTCGGAAAGATTCTTTGCGCTCCGCAAGTGTGCGAGCAAAGCGAGTGCGCGCAGCGGGGTGCATCCAGCTCAAAAAAGGGGCATATTTCTATGCCCCTTTTTTGAAGTAAATTTTAGTGCATGTATTCCTTCACGGCCTTCTCGCAGAGCTCTTCGTCCGCGACGTAAGGCATGGTGATGTGATCCTGACCCTCGTACATCTTGTTGTACTCGGCGACAGTGGTCATGGCGTTCTCGTTGCGCGCCCAGCTGCGGCGGGCAACGCCGACCATGGTATCCCAAGGCATGGACATGCGCAGGATAGTGTCGACACGCTCGGAGCCGTCGAGAACCATACCGAAGCCGCCGTTGATGGCGCGGCCGATGCCCGTACCGCCGCCGTTGTGCAGGGCGATGTAGCTCATGCCGCGGGCAGCGTTACCAGCGTAGCACTGGGTCGCCATCTCGGCCATGATGTTGGAGCCGTCCTTGATGTTGGAGGTCTCACGGAAGGGCGCGTCGGTACCGCCGGTGTCGTGATGGTCACGGCCAAGGATGACGGGGCCGATCTCACCGTTGCGAACCATCTCGTTGAACTTGAGCGCGAGGTTCATACGGCCCATGGCATCCTGATAGAGGATACGGCACTGGGTGCCGACGACCAGCTTGTTCTTCTCGGCATCGCGGACCCAAACATAGTTGTCGTAGTCCTGATAGCGGCGGTTGTGGGCCTTGATGTACTCGGCGGCAGCCATGTCGGTCTTGTGCAGATCCTCGGGGTTGCGGCTCAGGCAGCACCAACGGAACGGGCCGTAGCCGAAGTCGAACAGGCAGGGACCAAGGATATCTTCGACGTAGGAGGGGAAGATGAAGCCGTCGAGGTCGTTCTCGCCGTTCTTGCAGATGCTCTTCACACCGGAGTCGTAAACAGCCTTGAGGAAGCTGTTGCCGTAGTCGAAGAAGTAGGTGCCGCGCTCGTGGAACTTGCAGATCATCTCATAGTGATGCTGCAGCGTCTTGTCGACGAGGACACGGAAACCGTCGGGATCCTTGTCGAGCATTTCGGTGCGCTGCTCGAACGTGAGGCCCTGCGGGCAGTAGCCGCCGTCATAAGGCACGTGGCAGGAGGTCTGGTCGCTCATCAGGTCGACATGGACGTTGTTGTTGTACAGGTACTCGAGCAGGTCGACAATGTTGCCGCAGTAAGCGACAGCGCAGGGCTTGCCTTCCTTCTGGTGGTCGAGAGCGATCTTGGTGGCCTCTTCGAGAGAGTCGGTGCGGTGGCTGACCCAGCCCTGGGTGTAACGGGTCTCGATACGGGAATCGTCGACCTCGGCGATGATGGAGGCAGCGCCGGCGATCTCAGCAGCCTTGCCCTGAGCGCCGCTCATGCCGCCAAGACCGGCGGAGACGAACAGACGGCCGGCGAGGTTCTGATCGTTGGGGATGCCGAGCTTCAGACGGCCGGCGTTGAGCAGCGTGTTGAACGTGCCGTGGACGATGCCCTGGGGGCCGATGTACATCCAGCCGCCGGCGGTCATCTGACCGTAGTTGGCAACGCCGAGCGCGGCAGCGCGGTTGAAGTTCTCCTGGTCATCGAAGGTACCGACCATCAGGCCATTGGAGATGATGACGCGCGGAGCCATCTTGTGGGAGTGGAAGAGGCCCAGAGGATGACCGGACATGACGACGAGGGTCTGCTCGTCGGTCAGCTGCTCGAGGTACTTCTTGATCAGGCGGTACTGCATCCAGTTCTGGCAGACCTGACCGGTCTCACCGTAGGTGACGAGCTCATAGGGATACAGAGCGATGTCGAAGTCAAGGTTGTTGTCGATCATGACCTGAATGGCCTTGCCCTCGATGCACTTGCCCTTGTATTCGTCGATGGGCTTGCCGTAGAGCTTGCCCTCGGGACGGAAGCGGTAGCCATAGATACGGCCGTGCTCTTCGAGCTCCTGCGCAAACTCCTTGGCCATCTGCTCATGATGGTCGGGGTGAATGTAACGCAGAGCGTTCTTGATGGCGAGCGCCTTATCGGCCTCGGTCAGGTGGGATTCGCGGCGGGGTGCGCGACGGTAGCCCTCTTCGAACTTCGGGTACTCGGGAAGCTCGTAGTCCAGCTTGATCGTCATCGCATCGTCTGCAAGATTGATCATGGTGGGTTCCTCACTTTCATAAAAATATTTCTGTAAAAACCGATAAAAATGAAAACAGAATTCTCGCTTTTCTTTACAACTTGCATTATAACAAAGATATGCTATAATGAAAAGTACTTAATTTATCTGCATACCATACCGCAAAAGTATGACATGGAGGACAAGCGATGAAGCTCAGACAGCTGGAATACTTCTGCGCGGTGGCGGAGGAGAAAAGCATCTCCGCCGCGGCGCGCGAGCTGCACGTGGCGCAGCCGCCGATCTCGCGCCAGATCGCGCAGCTCGAGGAAGAGCTCGGCGTGCAGCTCTTCCTGCGCGGCAGCAAGGGCATGTCCCTCACCGACGCGGGACAAAGCCTGTATCAGCAGACGCAGCAGATCTTTCAGGACATCCGCCGCGTGGAGGACAGCGTGCGCAGCGTGGGGACGGGCATGAGCGGGCGCATCAAGCTCGGCGTCATCTACTCGGCGATGTCGTACGCGTTACATTATATAAATGAATATCACAGCCGCTATCCGCAGGTGGAGCTCTTCATCCGTGTGGGCTCGCCGCAGGAGCTCATTGAATCGCTCAACCGCGGCGAGCTGCATGCGCTGTTCCTGCGCACCGCCGCGCGCGAGCCGAGCGGCTTGCAGGAACGCATTCTGGGCGAGGATAAGCTCGAGCTCATCATGCGCGAGGACCTGGACCCCGCGCCAGAACTGAACGAGGTGCCCATCGAGCGGCTCAAGGGTGTGCCGATGTGCCTGCTGCGCTCGGACGACCTGTGGAGCTACAACGACTTTTTGGTGCAGGAGTGCCAGCGCAGCGGCTTTACGCCGAATGTGACCTGCCACTGCTACGATACGCCCATGGCGATGCAGATGGTGCTCTCGGGCTTTGGCATCAGTTTTCTGCCAAAGTCCATCCTGAGCACGCATCCGGGCGCGCCTTTAAAGGCAAAGCCTGTGCGCGGTCTGCCGATTCGCTCGTATGCCGTTTTGGCATGGAACAGCGCGGTGCTCAGCGCCCCGTGCGTGCAGCGCTTTGTCGAGGAGAAGATGACTTAAAAAAATTAAGCCCGCACTGAAAAAAGAGAAAGAAAACCTGTTTACTCCCCCGATGGGCCGCGATATAATGGCAACGCTGAACAAAAATGGACGGGTGCAGCGCGCCTGTCTGAGCAAAATGACGATACAAAATAAATTGACGGAGGAAAACAACCATGGCAAAGTTGATCGAATGCATCCCCAATTTCAGCTGCTCCAAGGAAAAGGACGAGGCCACCTATAACGCCCTCGTCGAGACCGCCAAGAGCGTTCCCGGCTGCACCCTGTTTGACGCCCAGACCGACGGCAACCACAACCGCTGCGTCTTCACCCTCATCGGCTCTCCCGAGGCCATCGAGGAGGTCGCCTTCCAGCTGACGAAGGTCGCCACCGAGCGCATCGACATGAACAAGCATCACGGCGAGCACAAGCGCATGGGCGCTACCGACGTTATCCCCTTCGTTCCCCAGATGGACGTGACCGTTGAGGAAGCTGTCGAGATGTCCAAGCGCGTTGCCCAGCGTATCTGGGACGAGCTGAAGGTCCCCTCCTTCCTGTATGAGGACAGCGCCACCCGTCCCGAGCGCCGCAATCTCGCCACCTGCCGCAAGGGCGAGTTCGAGGGCATGCCCGAGAAGCTCCTGCAGCCCGACTGGGCTCCCGACTACGGCGAGCGCAAGATCCACCCCACCGCCGGCATCACCGCCATCGGCGCCCGTATGCCGCTGGTCGCGTTCAACTGCAACCTCGAGACCTCTGATGTTGAGATTGCCAAGAAGATCGCCAAGGTCATCCGCGGCTCTTCGGGCGGCTTCCGCAGCTGCAAGGCCATGGGCTTCATGCTCGAGGACCGCGGCATCGCGCAGGTCTCCATGAACATGGTCAACTACGAGGATACCCCGCTGTATGTCACCTATGAGATGATCAAGGCCCTCGCCGAGCGCTACGGCACCCGCGTCATCGAGAGCGAGATCGTCGGCCTGACCCCGGCCAAGGCCCTGATCGACTGCGCTGAGTTCTACCTCAAGGCCAAGGACTTCGACTGCAAGAAGCAGGTCATGGAGTATCACCTGATCGACATGGAATAAAATACTTCAAAAATGCGCTGAAAGCGCATTTTTGAGCGCAACCAGGAAAAGCGGCAAGCCGCTTTTCCTGGTTGGTTTACAGTCCGCTGCGTCGCACTCGCTTTCGCTCGCACGCTGGCGGACTGCAAAGTGTAATTCGCCACGCGCATGTCGCGGCGAATTACGATTAGAATCGTTTGCTGCCGGAGGGCGGCAAAGGCTGCGACGCTTTTGGCTCGTGCGGGCGTTGGCTGCTCCAAGAGGGGCGGCTGACCGTAAAGGTGCGGCGATGCCCGCGCGGGACGAAAACGGCGCGAAATGATGAAAGGAAATATTCAACATGATGAAGTTAGCTGATATGACCGTTACCGGCTTTGCCGATACCGTTGCCTCCGATGCTCCCGCGCCGGGCGGTGGCTCCTGCGCCGCGCTCTACGGCTCCATCGGCGCCGCGCTGACCGCGATGGTCGGCGGCCTGACCCAGGGCCGCAAGAAGTATGCCGAGTATGCCGAGCATGCTGCCGAGGTCGAGAAGAAGGGCAACGAGCTCAAGACCCGCCTGCTCGACGTGATGGACCGCGACACCGAGGCGTTCAACGTCGTCTCCGCCGCGTTCGGTATGCCCAAGGCGACCGACGAGGAGAAGGCTGCCCGCTCCGCCGCCATCCAGGAGGGCCTGAAGGGCTGCACCAAGACCCCGATGGAGATGATGGAGCTCATCGACGAGACCCTGACGCTTGCACAGTCCCTGCTGGGCCGCTTCAACGACACCTCCGCGAGCGACCTGGGCGTTGCGTTCCTGTCCCTCAAGGCCGGTATCCAGGGCGCATGGCTCAACGTGCTCATCAACGTCGGCTCCCTGAAGGATCAGGAGTTTGCCGCTGAGTACCGCGCCAAGGGCGAGGCCCTGCTCGCGCACGCTCTGCCCCTTGCCGACGAGTGCTACGCTGAGATCGTCAAGCTCATCGAGGGCTAAACGAAAAGATTCATCAAAAAATGGCTTCGGTGCGCGCACACCGAAGCCATTTGCAGTTTGCAAAGGAGTTGTATTTCCATGACCATCCAGCACTTAACGCCGAGTGACTACATTACGACCAAGTGGTCCGGCGGCCTGACGACCCAGCTCGGCATCGCGCCTGCGGGCGCGGTGTACGCAGACCGCGACTTTTTGTGGAGACTCAGCTCTGCGACCGTTGAGGACGCAGAGTCCGACTTTACGGCGCTGCCCGACTATGAGCGCCTCATTTCGACACTTGAGGGCACGATCGAGCTCAATCACAACGGCGGCGAAAAGCTGACGCTGAATCCCTACGAGGTCCACCGCTTCGACGGCGGCGACGACACGCACTCCTGGGGCCGCTGCCGCGACTTCAACCTCATGCTCCGCAAGGGCAAGTGCGAGGGCAAGATGCGCGGCGAGCACCTTGCGGCGCTCGAGCACAAGACCGTCCACGGCTGCGAGGGCATGACGCTCATCTACTGCGGCGTGGGCGAGGTTCACGTCATCGTCGGCGACGAGAGCGTCGAGCTCAAGGCTGACGAGGCCGCGCGCCTCGACGGCTACGCGGGCGAGATCAAGCTCTGCTCCAAAACGGGCGCAAAGCTGATGCTTGCCAAGGCGAAGGCGGTTTGAGTCCTGATGCGGGAAGTCTCAAAAAATGGGTCTCTGCAAAGATGCAGAGACCCATTTTTTATTTGCACTGTGATCTGCGGAACGCGGGTGTGGATCAACCGGCTATCGGGAGCGTTTCCGCGCCGAGGTTGACGATGTTTGCGCCCGCGGCAGGCGCGGTCTTGACGTTCTCGCTCGTCGTCTGCGCGGTGGAAGCGAGGTCAAACGTCACCTCGCAGAGGTTGCGCACCTGCACGCTGCCCTTGGCGGACGCCTGATTGCCGCTCGACTTGACGGTCATATTGAGCGTTGCGAGCGCACCGGACTCATCGGCCATCGCCATCTTGCACACGAGCGTCGCGGACGCGCCCTGTACGGTCATGTCGAGCGCGAAATCGGTCAGGCCGTCTTTCTTGAGCGAGTCGGCGGTGTAGTTCGTCTCACTGTCCATGCTGTTCATCAGCTTGGCGAGCTCGGCAAGGCCGAAGTGCCACTGATATCCGCTGCCGGACTTGACAAACGTGCTGTCGGCGTACATCAGCTTGATGAGCTGTGCGGCGGCGGTGCAGCCTTCCCAGGAAGCAAAGAAGTGGTTGGCGTCGCCCTGCTGCATCATGGCATAGAGCAGGTGACCGAAGGTTGTGGCAGACGCAGACGCAGACGCGGCGGAAATGGCCTGCTGATAGAGCTCAGAATAGTTCAGCTCGCCGAGGGCGTACCACGTGCCGCTCTTGCTTTCGCTCATCGCGTCGAGAAGCGGGCTCTTGATATAGGCCTTGTCGGAGAGGATGGCCTCGGCGCTGAACTTGGCAAGCTGTGCGCGGTACTCGGCGGGGATAGAGTCCTCGACGAGAGACTCTAAAAGCTCGAGCATGGAGGAGAGGTCAAGGCTCATCGTCAGGTTGGCCGCATCCTTGCCGGCGAGCACGGTCATGCTGCCGGAGTAGGGATAGCTCTTGTCGCCGTTGATGCTGTCGACGACCTTGACGGCGCCCTTGGCGGTCAGCGTGCTCTTCTGCGTCTTGGAGAGATCGGCGCTCTTGCTCTGCTGAGCAAGAAGGCTGTTGAGGATGGTGAGATCCTTGTCGACAGCCGCCGCCCAGGTATCCTCGCCCATCAGGAAGGCGAGCTTGTAGTCATTGTCCCAGAACACGTCATAACCGAGCACCTGCGAGAAAAAGCGCAGCGGCACCATGGTGCGGCCCTTGTCGATGTAGGAAACGATGTCCATCTTGACGGTCGAACCATCGGAGAGCGTGATGACGTCCGTGCCGATGACGTGAGTGAAGCTCACGTCACCCATCTTGACGCTTGCGGTGCGCGTGGCGGCGTCATAATCGACGACTGCACCCATAGCCTCGACTGCGGCGCGCATGGGCACCATGGTGCGGCCGCCCTTGAGCACAGGCACCGCGTCGGGGAAGGCGACGCATTTGTCGTTCAGGAGAATGTTGATCTGACCGGCGGCAGCGCCGAGCTCCTTGAGCGCCGCGGCACGCTGCTCGGCCTCGGCCTTGGCAAGCTCGGCTTCCAAGGCCGCCCAGTCAAAGTCCTCGTCTTCCACCGTGTCCGCAGCGTAGGCGGGGACGGCGAGGGAGAGTGCCAGCGTTAACGCCAGCAGCAGGGCAAGAAATTTTTTCATGACAATAGCTCCTTTCAAATGACAGATCAAAAATCAGACAAAGAAATGGGTTACTGCTTAAAATATAACATGAAAGGCTGCGCTTTGCAAGTTTGCAGGCGCAGCCTTTCAGAAAATTTAAGAAGTGGGTCATCCCCGTCCGCGACCGATTAGGCAGCAGAACAGGAACGCCGCGAGGTCGCAGACGACGACCGTCGCGCCCACGGGGGTGGAGAGCAGATACGACCCCGTGAGCCCGAGGCAGAAGCACATGACCGAGAGCCCCGCGGCAAAGCACACGACAGAGCGGAAGCTCTTGAACACCCGCATTGCGGACAGCGCCGGGAAGATGATGAGGCTCGAGAGCAGCATCGCGCCCATCATGCGCATACCGAGCACGACGGTGAGCGCCGTTAGAACGGACAGGATCGTCTTGTACGTGCCGACGCGCACGCCCGTCGCGCGGGCAAAGGACTCGTCGAACGTGACGGAAAAGAGCTTGTGGTAGAAGAGAATGTAGAGCGCGAGCACGCAGAGCGCGAGCGTGACGCTCAGGATGACGTCCGAGCGCGACATCGCGAGGATGCTGCCGAACATATAGCTGTCGACATCCGTGGTCATGCCGGTGGTGAGCGAGGTGACAATGACGCCGATGGCGAGCGCCGAGGCTGAGAACACCGCAATCATCGCGTCTGCGCTGACGCGGCTCTTTTCCGCGACGTGCATCAGGATGAACGCCGCGATGACCACAACGGGGATGGAAAACCACAGCGGCGCGAAGCCGCATGCCACCGCGACCGACAGCGCGCCGAACGACACGTGGCTCAGCCCGTCGCCGATCATGGAGTAGCGCTTCAAAACGAGCGGCACGCCGAGTAGCGACGCGCACAGCGAGACCAAAATGCCGACAACAAACGCGCGCACGATGAAAGGATAGGCGAACATCGAAAGAAGCAGCTTCATGCGCGCTCACCTCCAAACCGTTTGCCGGCGGGCGACGATAAAAACTCGTCCACCGTGCCGTAAAAGCAGCCCGCGCGATCGACGCAGAGGATGTGCTTTGCCTCGCGCAGGGCATTTTCAATGTCGTGCGTGACCATGATGATGGCCATGCCCTCGCGCTCGTTCAAATAGCGCAGCGTTTTGTAAAGGTCCTGCATGCTCGCGGGGTCAAGGCCCGTGACAGGCTCGTCGAGGATGAGCAGGTCATTTGCCGCGCACAGGGCGCGCGCAAGCAGCACGCGCTGCTGCTGCCCGCCCGAGAGCTCGCGGTAGCACTTGTCCTTTAATTCCAGCACGCCGAGCTTGCCGAGGTTCATCAAAGCCGCCGACTTCTCCTCCACCGTGTAGAAAAAGCGCGCGCGGCGGTTTGAAAAGCCCGAGAGCACGACCTCCGTGACCGTTGCGGGAAAGTCGCGCTGCGTGGGCGTCTGCTGGGGCAGATATCCGAGTCGGCCCTCGCGCTGGGCGGGGCAGTCGATCTTGCCCGCGAGGGGCGAGAGAAGCCCGAGGAGTGAGCGCAGCAGCGTCGATTTGCCGCTGCCGTTTTCGCCGACGATGCAGAGGTAGTCTCCCGCGCGGACGGTGAGGGTCAGGTGCTCCAAGAGCGGTTTGTGCTCGTAGCCGAGCGTGACGTCCTCACACGCGAGGACGATGGGCGTTTCATTCATTCGTTGAGCCCCTTTCTGAGTGCTTCGTAGTTGCGCTCCATGAGCGTGAGGTAGGTCGCGCCCGCGTCAAAATCCGCGCGCGAGACGGTCTGCATTGAATACAGGGTGTCGACCGCCGCGCCGGTGCACTCACTCACCACAGCGGCGACCTTTTTCGTGCCGAAGTCGATGGTGTAAACCACAGAGATACCCTCATCCTCCACCTTGTCGATGAGGAACTTGATTGTTGCAAGCGAGGGCTCGGTGTCGCCCGAGCAGCCGTGGAACGCTGCGCGGTAGTCCAAGCCGAATTCGCGGCAGAAGTAGAGCATCGGGAAGCGGTCGGCGAAGACGAGGAGCTTGTGCGGCGCGCTTTCGCAGAGAGAGGCAAAGCGCGCGTCGAGTGCTTCGATCTGCGCGCAGTAGCCATCACAGTTCGCGCGGTAGAAATCCTCGTTTGCGGGATCGGCCTTGCAGATCGCGTCGCAGACGGCGCGGCAGAGGATGACGGCGTTTTTCGGCGACGTCCAGATGTGCTCGTCGTATTCGACCTCGTCGCTGTCGTGCTCATCTTCTTTATGATCGTGGTCATGGTCATCATGGTCATCGTGGCTGCCATGCTCATGGTCGTGGTCATGGCCGTCCGCGCCCTGCATGCCCTCGACATATTCCTCGTCGAGCGCGTCGACGTAGTCCATCATGCGGGCGATGACGGCGATATTTTCGCCCGCGGCGCCCAGCATGCTGTCGACCCAGTATTCCCCCTCACCGCCGTTGTAGAGGAAAACATCGGATTCGGAGATCGTGACGGCGTCGAGCGGCGTGGGCTCGAAGCTGTGCGCTTCGCGCCCCGGCGAGAGCAGGAGCGTGACGTCCGCGCGGTCGCCGACGATGGCGCGGGCGAAGTCATAATAGGGGAAAAGCGTCGCGACGATCTGGATTTTGCCGTCGTCCGCCTTTTCCACAGGCACGGTGCAGGCGGTGAGGGAAAATGCCAGCGCGAGCGCCAAAAAAAAGGAAGCAATGCGTTTCATGCGCCCTCCTGACACTCGCGGCACAGGCCGTAGAACATCGTCTTGCGGGGATTGATGGAAAAGCCGTGCTCATGCTCCAAATGCTCGTAGAGCGGCGCGAGCTGGTGGCAGTCGAGGTGCACGATGCGCCCGCAGCGCTCGCACTTAAAGAGGCAGCAGTCCGATGCGCAGCCGTGGGTGCAGAACTGATAGTACGCGCCCTCGTCCGTCGTGACCTTGTGGACGCTGCCCTGCCGCTCGAGCTTTTCAAGCTGCCGGTACACCGTCGCGATGCCGATGTGCTCGCCCTGCTCGCGCAGCGCGTCGACGATCGCCGCCGCGCTGACCGGCGAGTCCGCGCGCTCAGAAAGGCAGTCGAGCACTGCCTTTTGCTGTTTGGTCGTATAGGTCGCCATAGTGGCCTCCTGAATTTGAAAATGAAAATCAATTTCAAATTATAGCCGAAAATTTTCGCCTGTCAAGTATTTTGTGCAGGCAAATCTTGCCAATTGCCGGTAAAAATGGTAAATTCAAGGCGAAAGTAGCGGGAATGAGAGACCGTGTGCAGGAAGAACATCCTGTGGAAAAAGAAAGGAGATTCCGCATGAACTGCCCCTACTGTGCAAAAGAGATGGAGTCCGGCTACCTGCGCGGCGGCAGCGGCTACGAGCTTCTGTGGACGGAAGAGCCGTTCAAGATGACCTCCCTCCCGGCTGGAAACGATTTCTTCGTCTGCAAAGCATCCGACGTCTACCGCCCCATCGCCCACCTCTGCCGCGCCTGCGGCAAGATCGTCCTGGACATCAAAAAATAAGAAAGCGCCGCGGATCTCTCGACTCGCGGCGCTTTCCGCAAAAATCTATCACACAGCATTCGCCGCACCGCGGCGAACAGGCCCGCGCACCCCGCCGCATTTGCCGCCCGCAGGCGGCAAATAATCTTGATCGTTTTTTCTGACGACACGTGCGTCAGAAAAAACACTTCTCAGCCCGCAAGTGTGGAATTTGCCCGCCAAGGCGGGCAAATTATGCACGCAGCGGGCTGCATCCCCCAAAATAAAAGGAACCGTCCCATCGGGACGGTTCCTTTTATTTTGAGATATTTTATTCGTAGATGGGGTACTTCTTCGTCAGGGCGACAACAGCCTCCTGAGCGGCGGTCTTGTTGCCTTCGAAGTCACGGGCGACCATACCCATGATGCGGGCGATCTCCTTCATGTCCTCTTCCTTCAGGCCGCGGGTGGTGGCAGCGGGAGTGCCGACGCGGATACCGGAAGTGACGAACGGCTTCTCGGGGTCGTTGGGGATGGCGTTCTTGTTGACGGTGATGAAGCACTCGTCCAAGCGACGCTCGATCTCCTTACCGGTGATGTTGAAGTTGCGGACGTCGACGAGCATGAGGTGGTTGTCGGTGCCGCCGGAGACCAGACGGAAGCCCTCGGCCTTCAGACCCTCGGCAAGGACGGCAGCGTTCTTGACGACCTGCTCACCGTAGGCCTTGAACTCGGGCTTGAGCGCCTCGCCGAAGCAGATGGCCTTGGCAGCGATGATGTGCTCGAGCGGGCCGCCCTGGGTGCCGGGGAACACGGCGGAGTCGATCTTCTTGGCCAGGTTGATGGTCTCCATCTCGCCGGTCTCGATGTTCTTCTTGGTGATCTCGTTCTTGCACAGGATCATGCCGCCGCGGGGGCCGCGCAGGGTCTTGTGGGTGGTGGTGGTGACAACGTCGGCATAGGGCACGGGGCTCTCGTGAACGCCAGCGGCGACGAGACCGGCGATGTGGGCCATATCGACCATGAAGAAAGCGCCGACGGAATCAGCGATCTCACGGAACTTGGCGAAGTCGATCTTGCGGGGATAGGCGGAAGCGCCGGCAAGGATCATCTTGGGCTTGCACTCCTGCGCGATGCGGTAGACCTCGTCGTAGTCGATCATTTCGGTCTCATCGTTGAGGGAGTAGGGGACCTGATGGAAGTACTGGCCGGAGATGTTGACCGGGCTGCCGTGGGACAGGTGGCCGCCGTGGGCGAGGTTCATGCCCATGAAGGTGTCGCCGGGCTGGAGCATAGCCTTGAACGCGGCCAGGTTGGCGGAAGCGCCGGAGTGGGGCTGGACGTTGGCATGCTCAGCGCCGAACAGCTTGCAGGCGCGCTGACGGGCGATCTCTTCGGTCTCGTCGACGCAGTAGCAGCCGCCGTAGTAGCGCTTGCCGGGATAGCCCTCGGCGTACTTGTTGGTCAGGCACGTGCCCATAGCCATCATGACAGCCGGGGAGACGATGTTTTCGGAGGCGATCAGCTCGATGTTGCGCTGCTCGCGGTGATACTCCTTCTCAATAGTGGCGCCGACTTCGGGGTCATACTGGGACAGGAATTCCATGGTTTCTTTGATCATGGTGTGTGTTCCTCCTCTGATTTTTCAGTCGATTGATATATTACCGGCGGCTAAGCTGAAAAGTGCGAACTTATGCCGGTTCCCTCACACCTTAGAATAGCAAAAAAAGTAAGGCCCTGTCAAGAAAAACCAGGCCTTGGAGGGACTGAATTTATTAGGGAAAAGAGGAATATCACCTTAAAAACGTAAAAGTGTGCAAAAAGGGTCGAAAAGGGATTGACGCGCGTTGTGCAGTCTGCTATGCTGTGCCTGCATGAAGTTTAAATTTTGAAGAGCTTTATGCATCGGCAGAGTAGGAAGCCATGTGTTTACGCGAAGAGCGAATAGTGCCGTCGGGATGGGAAGTTGCCCGCGGACGAAAAACCCATGGTTTGCAGTATGGTTTCCGCATCCGCTTGCCACTCAGAAGAGAGTTTAAGTGAGGCCTCTCCTCCGCGTGGTTCCTGCCATCCGGAGGGAGAGGTATTTTCTTTTTTCACCGGATCAAGCCGTTCCGCGCGGCACCGCAGCCGCGGGAAGATCTTTTTATGAAAAAGGAGGTCCTCACAATGTCTCTTCAGATCGAAGCGCTTTCCCCCATCATGTGGACGATCATCATCGCAGTCGCCCTCGTGCTCATCGCCGCGGTGGTCTTCACGTGGAAGTCCTCGGCCATGTCCACGCGCAAAATGGTCACCATCGCCATGCTGACCGCAGTTTACGTTGTGCTGAACTTTGCCGGCACGGTGCGTCTTGGCTGGATCAACATCTCCGTCGCGTCGCTGCCTGTTATCGTGGGCGCAATGCTCTACGGCCCGGTCGGCGGCCTTCTCGTCGGCCTTCTCGGCGCGTTCATGGGTCAGCTTCTCACCTATGGCGTGACCGCGACCACCATCCTGTGGATCCTGCCGCAGGCGGCACGCGGTCTGCTCGTCGGCATCTACGCCAAGCACTGCGGCTACAGCTTCAGCCGCGGACAGCTTACCGCGGCGCTGATCGGGACGGCGCTGGTCGTGACCGCGCTCAACACGGGAGCGATGTATATCGACAGTGTGATCTACAACTACTACAGCTACGCCTATGTTTTCGGCGGCCTGGTGGTGCGTATCATCTCCGGCGCGGCTACGGCGGTGCTGATGGTGTTCGTGGCTCCGCCGGTCGTGAACCTGCTGAACCGCTCGCTCGACACGGTGCGCACGGCGCAGTAAAAAAATATTCAAAAAAGAGGGACGCAGTTGAAAACTGCGTCCCTCTTTTTTGAGACCATCGAAGAAGTGGCAGAGCCACTTCTTCGAGAAAGATTCGCTGCGTTTCGTGCCTCGCGAGGCTCGACACGCACTCCGCGCAAAGAGTAAATCCCGACGCGCATGTCGTCGGGATTTACGGATCAAGATTCTTTCACGCCTGCGGGCGTGAAATTTTTATGTTTCATCCTTTTGTACGAGCGACAATAGAGTCTGCTCAAAGCCGTATTGGTCTTGGAGACGGCGGGATTCGGCGAGCTTTTTGGTGCCGCGGCGGGTAGTGCGATGGCAGCGGAGCATCAGATTTTTCGGCGAGTGGGCAAAGTCAATGAACTCGATGACGTCGACGTCGTAGCCTTCGTCCTCCAGGACCGCTGCGCGGATGGCGTCGGTCAGAAGCGCGGAGAAGCGCTCTTGGAACAGCCCGTGGGAGAGCAGAATGTCGAAATCGCCGCCCTTTTGGATGGTCTTATTGACCTCGTGCTGGCAGCAGGGGACGGAGAAGATGTGCTCGACGCCGCGCGAGATGGCGTAGTGCAGGGCGTAGTCGGTCGCGACGTCGCAGGCATGGAGCGTGACAAGCATGTCAATGTGCTCGCTGTAGAGCACATCGCGCGTAACATCAGCCACGACGAAGTGAAGATCTGAATAGCCGTAGCGCGCGGCAACAGCGTTGCAGTGCTCGACAACGTCCTCTTTCAAGTCATAGCCGATGATCTTGGCGCGCACGCCGCGCTTGACAGCGAAATAGTAATACAGCACGAACGTGAGGTACGATTTGCCGCAGCCAAAATCGAGAATCGTGATCTCGTCGCGGCCGTAGGCGCGGAACGCGTCGTCCACCAGCTCGATGAAGCGGTTGATCTGCTTGTATTTGTCGTATTTTGCCTTGACGATCTTGAAGTCCGGCGTAAATACGCCGAGGTCGACGAGGGCGGGGATGTTCTCCCCCTCCTGCAAAATGTACTCCTTTTTGCGGTTGTGCGAGGCGGTCACGGCGGCGCGGGCCGCGCCGGACTTGGCCGTGCACTTGTATGCGCCGTTCGTCTTGCGGACGTACTGGCGTGTCTCCGTCTCGGTGCAGAGCGTGACGGAGCGGAACAGGCCGTCCAGCTCCTGCTCGAACGTTTCGAGCAGCGCGCCGCGCGCGACGTTGCGGTGCGCGACCTTCTGCCCCTGCTGGTATTCGAGCTGGAAAAAGGCCTTCCCGCGCAGCGTTAAGGGCCGTACGGTGACGCGCGAGTGCCCGATGCGCGCGACCGGCTCGGCGAGGACGAGCTTGGTGAGCGTGTCAAGCCGCTCGGAAAGGTCGGAGGCTACGATGCTCATGCGCCGAACCTCTCTTTGAGCGCAAGGTGCGCAGCGTACAGCTCGTTTTTGCTGTAGGTGTTGTTCTCGTCCTTCAAGAGCAGCTTGATCGCGTCCTTGACCGTGCAGTCATGCTGCACCATGCAGTCCACGAGCAGCGCCTCGGGGGAGGTGATGTGCTCGACCTCGCGCAGGCGGTAGTCATCGCAGACCTCGACAATGAGGGCATATTCGCCCTTTTCGTAGGTCTCCTTCGCGATGAGCTGGTCTTTGACCTCCTGCGGCGTGCCGCGGAAGGTCATCTCGTGGAGCTTTGTCATGTCGTTGCAGAGGCACAGGCGCAGCTGCGCGTTTTCCTCGATGAAAAAGTCGATGACGCTCATGATGCGCTTGGGAGATTCGTAAAAGGCGTAGGTCGCGGTGTCGCCCTTGCGCATCATCATCAGCACGCGGCGGCGGTCGGCCGTCTCGCGCGGGAAAAAGCCATAGAAGAGGAAGCTCGAGAGGTCAAAGCCCGAGATCGATAGCGCGTTGACCGCGGCGCAGCAGCCGGGCACGCCGACGACGCGAATGCCGTTTTCGACCGCGGCGCGGATGAGCTCGTTGCCGGGGTCGGAGATGCAGGGCGTGCCCGCGTCGGTGATGACGGCAATGTCCTTGCCGGAGGCAAGCTGCTCGATGAACCACTTGGCCTTGCCGTATTCATTGAACTTGTGGTTGGCGCTCAGGCTGTTGCCGCGGATGCCGAGCTTGTTGAGCAGCACCACGCTGCGGCGGGTGTCCTCGGCGGCGATGATGTCGGCGGTGGACAGGATTTCGCGTCCGCGCTCGGACATGTCGCGCGAGTTGCCGATGGGCGTTGCGACGATATAAAGGGTGCCGGTGGTCTTCTGCTCGTCCATAAGATCCTCCAAAAAGCAAAAATTTCTCATTATGCTGACAGTATAGCCTATTTTCGCCCGCTTGGCAAGGCGGGCGAAGCGGCGGGATTTGCGATTGCTTTTTGCCGCGGGCACGGTATAATGGAGAAAACTGCCGAACAAAGGAGAATCGGGCATGAAAAAGAGACTGTTCCGCCTGGGCGCGCTCTGCTGCGTCGCGGCGATGACGATAACGACCACAGCGCAGGCACTGAGCGTGGAGGAGGCCTACGATATTTTGCAGCGCAGCTATGTTGATAAGCTGCCGCGCGCCGCGCAGGACGCGAAGTCGCTCGACGAGCTCTTTTCCTACACGGACGACTACACGTACTACATGACGGCGGAGGAGTATCAGGCGTTTTTGCAGGGCGTCGAGGGTGATGTGAGCTTCGCCGGCATCGGCGCGGAGATCACCTATGTGCCCGAGGGCATCCGCATCGTCTCCGTCCTCAAGGGCGGCGGCGCGGAGAAGGCGGGCCTTGCCGCGGGCGACATCATCATCGCCATTGAGAGTGAGTCCTGCGCGCCGGGCGGCGCGGAGCACCGCGCCAAGCTCCTCGGCGAAGCAGGGACGAGCGTGACCGTCACCGTCCGCCACGCGGACGGCACGCAGGCGGATTATACCGTTACGCGCGCGCTCGTCACGCAGACGAATACGACCGTCTCGGTCACGGGCGGCGTGGGCTACATCGACTGCGACAGTTTCGGCACGCAGACGGGGACGTATTTTCAAGAGGGCGTGCGCGGGAATGACAGCGCTGTGCGCGCGTGGATCGTGGACCTTCGCGGCAACGGCGGGGGGCTGACCTCCGCGGCGGTGTCGGCGCTCGGCGCGTTTTCGGGCGAGGGAGACCTCATCTACTTTGTCGATCAGGATGGCGAGAGTGCCGCGCAGCGCTATTCGGGCAAGGACCTGACGGACAAGCCCGCCATCGTGCTGATGGACAGTGGCAGTGCCAGCGCGTCGGAGATCTTTGCGGGCGGCGTGCTCGGCACGGGCAGCGGCATTGTCATCGGCACGCGCAGCTACGGCAAGGGCGTGGCGCAGGTCTTATACGATGAATCGAACTGCCCGTATCTGCACGGCGATGCCGTGAAGGTGACGGCGTACCGCTTCTACTGCGCGGGCGGCAACACGACCGACCGCATCGGCGTGGTGCCGACGCTCTACATCCCGCAGGATCAGGCCGTTGCGGCGGCGCGCCTGCTGAGCGGCGAGAAGACGAAAGACAGCGCGTATCTCCGCCTGGTGCTGAACGGCTGCGACTTTTACATCGACATTCCCGCGGGGAAGGAGAGCTCTTCCGCCGCGCTTGAGGCCATTTTGACGGCGCTGACGCCGGACGCCGTGCTTTACTGGGGCGAAAACGGCGGCGAAAGGAAGCTCACGCTCGCGCAGGCGCGCGAAAAGTGCGGCTTTGCCGCAACTTCTGCACTGGACTTTTCCGACGTGGCGGACAGCGAGTACGCGCAGGAGATCGATTCGCTTGCGGCGAGCCGCATCGTCTTTGGCGATGGCGGCAAGTTCCGCCCCAACGCGACGATGACGCGCGCGGAGGTCTGTGCGCTGCTCGCGCAGGCGCTTGACCTCTATTCCACGGCGGACGGATACTTTACCGACGTTGCCAAGGGGAGTTGGTACGCGCCCTCTGTGAATGCGATGGCGGCCATCGGCCTTGTCTCCGGCGTGGGCGGGGGAAAATTCGACCCGAGCGCGACGATGACGCAGGAGGAATTCATTACGGTGCTGGGCAGGCTCGTGGAATTCGTGAATTTGGATGCGCGGAAATTTTTGGACAAGAACCCGCTGGCCATTTTGCAGCCGCTGCCGAAGTACAAGAGCTTTTCACACTGGGCCATCCGCAGCGCGGAGCTTTTGACGAATTCCGTGTTCGATGAAAACGGCGATGCTGTGAATATGTACTGCATGAGCCTTGAAGATATCGAGCCCCAGGTCCCCATCCTGCGCGAGCAGGCTGCGGCGGCGCTCTATAACGCGCTGCGCACGACGGGCGTGCTCAAGTATTGAGATGGACTGGTACGTCTACATGCTGCGCTGCGAGGATGGCTCGCTCTACACCGGCATTGCCTCAGACGTGGAAAAGCGCTTTGCGATGCACAAGAGCGGACACGGGGCGAAGTACACTCGCTCGCACCCGCCTGTCGCGGTCGTGTACCGCGAGCAATGCAGCGACAAGGGCGCGGCGCTGCGGCGCGAGGCCGCCATCAAGAAGCTGCCGCGTGCGAAGAAACTCGAACTGACGGAGGAAAACTGCGATGCGTGAAACGATCGTCGACCGCGCGTATGCCAAGACGCTCCTGCCGCCGCGCAAAGAAGATGGGCACAAGGGCGACTTCGGCAAGCTCTTAGTCCTCGGCGGCAGCGTGGGCTATACGGGCGCGCCGTATCTGGCGGCGAGCGCGGCGGTGCATTCGGGCTGCGGGCTCGTGTATCTCGGCGTGCCGGAGAGCATCTGGACGGTCGAGGCGCAAAAGTGCGTGAGCGCAATGCCGTTCCCGCTGCCGGAGACGGACGGAAGGCTCTGCCTCGCCGCGCTCGACAAGATGCAGGACAAGCTCAAAGGCTGTGATGTTTTAGCGCTCGGTCCCGGCCTTGGCCGCGGAAAAGAGACAGAGCAGCTCGTCCACGCGCTTTTGTGGCAGGTGAAAGAGCCGCTGGTGCTGGACGCCGACGGTCTGAACGCCTTACAGGGCTGCACGGAAAAGCTGGACGTCCGCCGCGGACGCGTGACGATTTTGACGCCGCACGACGGCGAATTTGCGCGCCTGACGGACCGGACGCTCCGGGAGATTGCATCGAGCGAACGGGCAGAGCTTGCGAGCCGCTTTGCCTGCGAGCACGGCTGTATCTTGGTGCTCAAGGGGCACCGGACGCGCATTGCGCTGCCGGACGGGCGGATGCTCGTCAACACGAGCGGCTGCTCGGCGCTCTCAAAGGGCGGGAGCGGGGACGTGCTGACGGGCCTGATCGCGTCGCTCCTGTGTCAGGGCATGGGCGCGGCGGAGGCCGCGGTACTAGGCGTGTGGCTCCACGGCCGCGCGGGAGAGCTTCTGGCGCAGGAAATGACCGCGTATTGTGCGAGCCCACGGGAGCTCGTGACGCGGGGACTGGGCCTCGCGTTCCGGGAGCTGCTGGAAGCATAAAAAGGCAAAGAGGAACAAGGCCGCCGCATCGAATGATTCGGCGGCCTGTTTGATAGAAGTGAAGACAGGAAAAGCGCCCCCGAACGAATCGGGGGCGCTTTTGCCTATTTTAACAGAGGATGGAAAGGTTCACTTTTTGCCGGGGATGCGGTTCGGGTCATCGGCGTGCTTGACAACAAGGCTGGTGAGAGCGAACAGCGCAACGGCGTTGGGGATGACCATGAGGTTGTTGAACATGTCGCTCAGCTCCCAGACGAGGTCGTTGGACATCATCGTGCCGAGGAAGATGAACACGAGCGCGAGGACGGTGTAGACCACGGTGCTCTTCTTGCCGAAGAGGTAGGAGACGTTGATCTTGCCGAAGAGGTTCCAGCTCAGGATCGTGGAGAAGGCGAAGAAGAACAGGCAGACGGCGACGAACATGTTGCCCGCACTCTCGCCGAAGACGACGCCGAACGCGGTTTGGGCGAGGTTAGCCTTGCCGAGCACGCCGGTGATGTCACCGACATAGCCGCTCGCGAGAGGGCCGTCCGCCGTGTAAAGGGTGGAGATGATGACGAGCGCGTTGAGCGTCAGGACGACGAAGGTGTCGATGAACACGCCGATCATGGCGACGACGCCCTGGTCGTGCGGGCAGTCAACATTCGCGAGGGCGTGGGCGTGCGGGGTGGAGCCCATACCGGCCTCGTTGGAGAACAGGCCGCGCTTGGCACCCTGAGAAATCGCGGTCTTGATGGCGTAGCCGAAGCCGCCGCCGATGATGGCCTGGGGCTGGAAGGCATACTTGAAGATCATGCCGATGGTGGCGGGGACGTACTTGATGCGGACGATCAGGACGATCAGGCCGCCGAGCAGGAAGATAGCCGCCATGATGGGGACGACCTTCTCCGTGACGGAGGCGAGGCGCTGTACGCCGCCAAGGAAGATGAACGCGCAGATCGCGACGAGGACGATACCGACGATCCAGGAGGGAACGCCGAAGGCGGTCTGCATCGTGGAGCCGATGGAGTTGGACTGCACCATGCAGCCGAAGAAGCCGAGTGCCAGCGTGATGGCGACGGCGAAGAAGCCGGCGAGGAAC
>ENA-ORRQ01000354-ORRQ01000354.1-human-gut-metagenome-genome-assembly--contig:-NODE-354-length-46667-cov-12.719407_pt1 | contig 46667 bp, 35 predicted proteins | sample MGYA00242177_ERZ509138 | MGnify/ENA primary metagenome ERZ509138 (study PRJEB26280, sample SAMEA2338628) | human gut metagenome | biome: human gut; feature: human-associated habitat; material: faeces... | reverse complement strand
AAACTCCGATGATGGTCAGTTGACTCTATGGGAAAATTTCTTTGGACAGTAGTGATAGAATGATATAAATTTATATACCTGACGAAACATCCTAATACGCAATACAAAAATTTGTTATAAATTTAATTCATCAATTAAATCTTAAATTTTTATTATTCTATGCAACTATAAATATTTTCAAGTATTTATCAAAAAAAATAACAACACGGAATTGAAAAAAAACATGTATATTTGCAGAGTGGAAGTTATTAGGAACATTATATTAATTCTCTTTGTTGCTTTCAGCATCAAACCATATAATACTCATGCTGAAACGATTTCAGACTCGTTGATACTTCAACGGGTTCTGACGTATAAGCAAAGTGTATCTGAAGAACTAAAAGGCATACATACGAATGTGTATATTCGATATTACTTTAAGACAAATAAAAGAAACATAACCTTAATGGCTATACCATCTATGTATGAAATATCAAGAGGGCGCCGTGAATATGCCGGAGAAACATACAGCAACATATATATCAAAGACAATTCTATTTCTGAAGCAACTAGACAATTGAACATTGGCACAATTCCTCATCATAGGAATGCCATGACTACATTGTTAAAATATCTAATGCCCAATATTTATAATGTAACTATATTGGATAATCAAATTTTGTCTCCATTCAATTCTAATAATGTAAAATTATACAAATATGACATAACCAGTTTAACTGATAATCGTTATGAAATTGTTTTCAGACCTAAATTACATAATACCCAAATGATTAGTGGCTCAGCCGTAATTGACAAGTTTACAGGTAGAGTTATTAGAATACAATTCAATGGTGAATACGATATGGTTAAATTTCATATTAATGTACTTATGGGGAAACAAGGAATCTACTCTTTATTACCCAAGACATGTGATATAGATGCAGTGTTTCATTTTGTTGGAAATAAAATACAAGCATCATACCATTCTGTATACGATAATCCTGTAACTTTATCTGATACAATAGTCAATTCTCATGACCTAAAATTAATGAATGAAATTAGGCCTGACACATTACCTAGAATTTTTAAAGATATTTATTTAAAATATGATTCTATATATAATAGAACAGATACAATCGTAAAGATAAAAGAAAATAAACGCTGGGACAAGGTATTGTGGAATGTTTTAGGAGATCATATCATTAACAGAACAAAAGGTAATTTTGGTTCAAATGACCAAGGAGCATTTAGAATATCTCCTATATTGAATCCTTTGGAACTAAGTTACAGTGGACGAAAAGGTATAACATATAAACTTAAAATAAATGGTAGTTATAACTTTTCCTTAAATAAGAACATTTCACTATATCTAAATTCCGGTTATTCGTTTAAGCAACATCAGTTATATTTCCGGATGCCTATTCGCTTCACGTATAACAAAACAAGAAACGGATATGCAGAATTTGAAATCGGCAATGGAAATAGAATAACAAATTCAAGTATAGTTGAACAAATAAAAAATGAGACATTAGACTCCATTAATTGGGATAACATGAATTTGGATTACTTTAAAGATTTCTATTTCAAATTTAAGGCAAATTATGATTTATCTGATAAATGGAGTATACAACCTGGTGTTGTCTACCATAAACGTTCTGCTGTTGATAAAAGTGGGTTTGCACAAGCCAACAGACCAACAAAATATTATTCATTTGCTCCATCATTACAAATACAATTTCGTCCTTATGGATGGAATGGACCAATATTTACCACTGACTATGAACGAGGCATAAAAAATGTTCTAAATTCAAGTATGGAATATGAGCGTTTTGAGTTTGACGCATCATGGAAGAAACAATTTCATTCTTTGAGAGCTATATCCCTCAGAGTTGGAAGTGGATTTTATACATCAAAAAGTCAAAACTCATATTTTCTTGACTATACAAATTTTAGAGAAGAGAACATACCTGGAGGTTGGAATGATGACTGGACAGGAGAATTTCAACTACTAAATAGTAATTGGTATAATGCCTCTGAATATTATATAAGAACCAATACTACATATGAATCACCGCTAATGTTACTGTCACGCATACCATATGTAGGCCGTTTCATGGAAATTGAACGTATTTATATAAACACTCTTTTTGTTGAACATTTGCATCCATATGTAGAATATGGTTATGGATTTACTAATAGATTCTTTTCTATGGGTATATTTTTGGCCACACGAAATGCTGATTTTGAAGGATTTGGATGCAGATTCGGATTTGAGTTGTTTAGAGATTGGTAAAAATTAAATTATGTCATGAAACAATTAACTGTATATAAAGCCAGTGCAGGAAGTGGAAAGACGTTTACTCTTGCTGTCGAATATATAAAACTCTTAATAAAAAATCCAATGAGTTTTAGAAATATTCTTGCAGTTACGTTTACAAACAAAGCCACAGAAGAAATGAAGATGCGAATATTAAGCCAATTATATGGTATATGGAAAATGTTGCCTGATTCGCACCTATACATGAAAGAAATAACAGAAAAGCTCAATATAAGCGAGCAACAGGCTAGCCGACAAGCAGGAATTGCCTTGAATCGCCTAGTCCATAACTATAATTACTTCAGAGTAGAGACAATAGATTCTTTCTTTCAGTCTGTACTACGTAACTTAGCACGTGAATTGGATTTAACTGCAAACCTAAAAATCGGATTAAACGATTCGCAAGTTGAAGAAGAGGCAGTTGATCAACTTATTGATTCATTGACTGCAACGAGCGTATTATTACAATGGCTTATAACTTATATTTTTACAAATATTGATGAGAATAAAAGTTGGAATGTCATAGGACAGATAAAATCTTTTGGAAAAAACATATTTCAAGATTATTATAAGTCAACGAGTTCCGAATTAAATAAGATCATTTCCGAAAAAGACTTCTTTGAGAAATATATTAGGCAATTAAAAGAAATACGCGGCAATGCAGTAAAATGTATGGCAGCCTATACAGACAGATTCATAAATGAGACAACAAACGCAGGATTAAATCCATATGAATCATTTGCGTTAAAAGGTAAAGGAATATGCAGCTATTTCAAGAAATTGAGATCAAATGATTTTAGTGATGCGAAATGCATCAATAATACATTAAAGAAATGTTTGGACAATGCTGAAAATTGGACGACCAAAACAAGTCCTGACAGAAATACTATAATAGCATTAGTAAATAACAGTTTGATGAAACTGCTACATGATGCAGAAAGTGAACGTTCAAAACAATGGAAACTATATTCTACAGTTGACGTAACGCTAAAACATCTTAATAAATTGCGATTGTTAAACACAATCGAAATAAAAGTAAGAGAATTGAATGAAGATGCTAATAGATTTCTGTTGAGCGACACACAATATCTACTACATTCACTTATAGATGAGGGTGATTCACCTTTTATCTTTGAGAAGGCCGGTTGTCAACTTGAACACATTATGATAGATGAATTTCAGGATACAAGCTCTGTTCAATGGCAAAATTTTAAGGTTTTACTTAAAGAATGTATGAGTCATGGAGCCAACGAAGACAATACTGTACACAATCTCATAGTAGGAGATGTTAAACAAAGTATATATAGATGGCGTGCAGGAGATTGGCGCCTGCTTAATAATATTAGAAATCAGTTTCCTTCTTCTAAAGAACTTGTGGACGTCCGTTCTCTTCAGACTAACTACAGATCAGAAAAGAATATTATTGACTTTAATAATGCCTTTTTCACTTTAGCGGCAAAATATGAATATAGTCGTGGACAAGAAATTGGTCTAGACGGCAATGCCAATGAACTTATTACTGCCTATGCTGATGTTTGTCAAAATGCACGTCAAGCAAAGCAACAAACAGGATATGTCAAATTAACTCTTTTGCCAAATGACAACTATAATGATACAATGCTTAAAAACATTGAATTATGTATAGATGAAATACAAAAATCAGGCATGTCATTGAACAATACTGCAATATTGTTCAGGTACAATAAATTGATACCAGTGGTTGCGGATTATTTTATGGAAAAAAGATCGGACTTGACATTTGTAAGTGATGAGGCATTCAGGCTTGATGCCTCAAGTGCCGTGAATACGATTATGCTTGCACTGCAGTTGCTTGTGCATCCTGAAGATACTATGTCAAAAGCGAATTTGGCTGTTATTTATCAAAATATGATTTTAAATAAAGATTTGAATCTTAGTGAGATTCTTACCGGATTCGATTCGGAAGTAAGTAAAGCAGATTCTTTCTTGCCTGAAGCCTATATTGAAAATATGCCGAAACTTCTAAAAAAGCCTTTATTTGAAATAATAGAATTTATATATACTACTTTTAATCTAGAAAAAATGCACGAGCAAAGTGCCTATTTATGTGCATTTTATGATCAAGTTTCTGATTTTATAAAGAATAATTCAGGTAATATTGAAAAGTTCATTAATGAATGGAATGAAAATATACATTCAAAGACCATTCAATGTGATGAAATAAATGGCATAAGACTATTAAGTATTCATAAAAGCAAAGGACTTGAATATGATAATGTTATTATTCCATTTTGCGACTGGCCTTTAGAAAACAGAAATACGACATTATGGTGTAATCCTAAAGAAGAGCCATTTAACGAATTACCCATCGTCCCTGTTGACTACAACAAAAGGTTACTTAATACAATATATGTTGACGACTATAAAAATGAATATCTGCAAAATACAGTTGATAATCTAAACTTACTCTATGTTGCATTCACTAGAGCTTGTAAAAATTTGTACATTATCGGAAGGAAAAACAGTTCAACAAATACTATAAAAAACAGATCGGATGTTTTATGTGATAATGTAAAAGATTTAGCAGAGATTTTGTCTGGTTCATCTCTTTCTGGTTGCGATCAAGACGATAGTCCAATAATTTTTGAATATGGTAAATTCTATTGTGATAAAGAGATAAAATCATCAACAACCCAAAATGTATTCATGCAAAAGGTTTCCCAGTTTAAAGTCAATATGGGAACATCAAGTTATACTGCCAGTTTCAGACAGAGCAATAAAAGTAATGATTTTATAAATACCGATGACAATGAAAACGAACGTAACAGATATATCAAAATTGGCAACGTGTTGCATAAACTCTTTTCCATGATACGCACAACAGACGATATTGATAATGTATTACGGCAATTTGAATTTGATGGAGTGCTTTATGATGATTATATAACTGTTGACAAAATGCGTAATATGCTATCTCAACGCTTATCGGATAATCTTGTGGCTGATTGGTTTGACCCACGCTGGAATGTTTTTAATGAATGTAGCATACTTGAATATGACAAAAATGAAAACAAGGTTATTGAAAGACGACCTGATAGAGTTATTACTGACGGAAAAACAATAAAAGTTATTGACTTCAAATTTGGTAAACCATGCGATGAATACCAAAAGCAGGTAAGACAATACATGTCACTACTTAAGTCGATGGGATATCAGAATGTTGAAGGCTACTTATGGTTCGTATATTCCAACAAAGTCGATAGGATAGAATAATAAATTATAAAATTATTCTTGATATTTGTAATTTATAAGAGAAATGTAAAAATGAAAAAATTTTTAGAATACGTAGCTGAAGATATTTTAAATAAATACGGCACAGATTTATCCAAAATAGCTGTTGTCTTTCCTAATAAACGTGCATCAATGTTCTTAAATGAGCAGCTTGCAATAAAAGCCGGTCGTCCATTATGGTCACCTGCATACATAACTATTAGTGATTTCTTTCGTCAACACTCATCTTTATTAATAGGCGACTCTATAAAACTGATATGTGAGATTCATAAAAGTTTTATAGAATGTACTAATATTGATGAGTCACTGGATCATTTTTATGGATGGGGACAATTGCTTTTGGCTGATTTTGACGACATTGACAAAAATATGGCCGATGCCTCAAATGTGTTTAAAAATATCAAAGACCTGCATGAGTTAGACGATATATCATATCTTACAGATGAACAGAAAGAAATATTGCATAAATTTTTCAGTAACTTTACCACAGACAATAAGTCGGAACTGAAAAAACGTTTTCTTCAGCTGTGGTGCCATTTTGAAGATATATATAACAACTACAAAGAAAGACTACGTAAACAAAATATAGCATATGAGGGAATGCTATATAGAGATGTAGCCCAACAAACTATCAACTACAAATATGATAAATACTTGTTTGTAGGATTCAATATGGTACAGAAAGTTGAACAAGAAATATTCTCTAATTTGCAAAAAGAACATAAAGCCGGATTTTATTGGGATTTTGATTCTTTTTACATGACACCGAAAACAAATGAAGCCGGTCATTATATATCAAAGTATCTTAAGATGTTTCCAAATGAGCTAGACTTATCAGATAAAGAGATATATGATAATTTTTCATCACATAAGAATATTGTTTACGCCAATGCATTGACAGAAAATATACAGGCAAGGTATGTAAGTGACTGGTTAAAAGAACATGACAGATATAAGTATGGTAAAAATACAGCCATTGTTTTATGCGACGAATCTCTTTTACCTACAATAATACATTGTATACCAAAAGAAGTCGATTGTGTTAACATAACATCAGGGTATCCATTGTTTCAGACTCCAGTTTCATCATTTGTCCTTCAATTATTAGACTTGAAGTTAAAAGGGTTTTCAAGCAATAAAGACAGATATCAACTTTCATATGTAATTCAGGTTTTATCGCATCCTTATGCACAATATATATCAGATAAATGTTCAGAACTCTTGGCTGAATTAAAAGAGAAGAACATTTACTACCCTACATTACAAATTCTCAATAAAGATGAATACACAAGGAGACTTTTCGAATTGCAGAATGACAATAATGCATTGATGCAATGGCTGATGGATATATTGAAACGTGTAGCTATAAACATAAATAATGATGACAGAGATCCTCTGTTTCAGGAATCAATATTCAGAATGTATACACTATGTAACAGACTAAGCGAACTTGTCTGTTCTGGAGATCTTGATGTAGACTCGATAACATTACAAAAACTTATTGTACAACTTATTAATTCTACATCAATTCCATTTCATGGTGAACCGGCTGAAGGAATTCAAGTTATGGGTATACTTGAAACCAGAAACTTAGACTTTGACCACATACTGATTCTCTCATGCAATGAAGGAAACATGCCTAAAGGGATAACAGATTCTTCTTTTATACCCTACTCTATCAGAAAAGCATACGAACTTACTACGGTAGATAACAAGGTTGCTATATATGCATATTATTTTTACAATTTGATACAAAGAGCTTCTGATGTAACTATTGTGTATAACAATTCTACAGAAGATGGACATACGGGAGAAATGAGTCGGTTCATGCTTCAACTTTTAACAGATGGAAACTTTAATATAAAAAGAATTTCATTAAAGGCCGACCAACAACTTATATATTCTAAGCCAAAAGTCATTGTAAAGGATGAAGCTATAGCCTGTGCCTTAGATGCTATGAACTTTATTTCTCCAACATCAATAAACAGATATATGCGGTGTCCGTTGCAATTTTATTACTATAATATTGCCAAGATAAAAGAACTCGATGATACATACGAGATGGACAACAGAATGTTTGGCAATATTTTTCATGATGCAGCAGAAATATTATATCGTAAATATCTTAATGGAGAAAATCGCATCATCAGAAAAGAGACCATAAATAACATACTAAAAAATCATTCCTTAATTGAAAGAATTGTTGATGAAGCTTTCTACAATACATATTTTAAACAAGAATATAACGGTAAGGACAATAAAATATTTTATAATGGATTGCAACTTATTAACAGAGAAGTAATAATAAGATATCTAAAAAGATTGATTGAGATTGATTTGTCTTTGGCGCCGTTTACTATTGTCGGTATTGAAAATGATGTGTATGATAATGTTACATTTATTGCAAACGGGTGTGAAAGAAAAATATGCATAGGTGGTCGTATAGACAGAATGGATAAGATTGTGGACACTGAAAGTAATACCGAAAAAATTAGAATAGTCGACTATAAAACAGGAAGCAGCAAACTTAAAGATGCTAAATCTTTGGAAGATATATTTACGCGTCCGTTAAATACAGAAATACATGCTGACTATTATCTACAAATAATGCTGTATTCATTGATAGTTCGGACAAATAAAAAATACAACAATAGTAATTTGCCTGTAAGTCCCGCATTGCTATTTATTCAACATTCATCTGAAGAAGGATATAATCCAATAATATCTATTGATAAAAAGAAAATAAATGATATTTCAGAATTTATTCCAGACTTCATGGATAATATTAAAGCAATATTGTCTGAAATATTTGATAAATCAACTCCATTTACACATACGACAGAAAAGAAGACTTGTATAAATTGTCCGTATGCGCGTTTATGCGGATACTGATGCTTAATTATATCCATTAAGGTTATCCCGGATACGAATATTTTACAATTCATATCTGGGATAACCTTAAAATATTCATACTTAATTCAATATTCTTTACCGCATTGATTCATCTACAAACGATAAAGGCAACAGATCTTTTATACTGTTAATCACATATATACCTTCTGAACCACAAAGTAAAATTTTTATATTACGTTTATATCTTTGTTCCATCTCTAATATTACCTGACGGCATGAACCGCATGGTGAAATAGGAGTATGAACCAAGCCGTTAACATTTTTTGCAGCTATCGCTATTGTTGTTATAGCAAGATTTGGATGATTTGATTGAGCATTGAATATTGCAGAACGTTCAGCACACATAGTTACTGAAAATGCGGCATTCTCTTGATTAGCTCCAATAACAATTGTGCCATCTTCAAGTTGTAATGCTGCACCAACCTTAAAATTTGAATAAGGCGAATATGAGTTATCTGTAGCATCGATAGCTTTACTTACTAATGTTTTTAATACATCATCCAATTCCTCAAATTTGAAAAGGCTAAACTCTGATTTTATAATGACTTTTTTCATATCTAAGTTTATATTTATTCATTTTCGCTTATATTTTCCTTAAAAAATTCATAGCAACCTATATCCGGACGCTCATCTCTCTGTTTCCCATCGCGGTCTTCCGGCAAAGAATATTCAATATTTGCAGAATCGACAGCTAGAGATTTTTCTTTCAGATGAAAGTTATATCTCTGTTTGTCAATGTCAACCAATACAAAATTTTTCTCACCAGAAACAGTTGCGGTATCCTCAACATCTTCATAGATGACATTAATAATATTCTCTTCGTCTTCTGCCTTCTCTGTCCGAAGCAACGAATTTATAAATCTATAATTAAACTCTTTTGTTTCATCATCCATGCGTACCCCTGATATAACATCATTAGCATAACCAGTAACAATACAATTAAGACAATCCATCTTTAATAATGGCATATAGCGCTCACCTGAGAAATTTGAAAAATATAAAGCATCTCCACGATTTGAGTCAAACGGATAAAATTGTGCCAGTGTGCATTGCTGTATCGTAACACATCCGCCATATATCGCGACACAATTATTTAATGTATTAGAAATCTGACAGTTACGTATATCTATTAAACAATTTTCTGATTTCACGCCATACCCTTGACAATTGTGAACTGTACTATTATACAATTGAAGTTTAGAACGTGAGACATCTGAAGAATCGCAAACAATACCATCAAATGTACTATGAATATCTGTATAATAAATTTTATTGTCATAAGAAGATTCATAAAAATGAATTCCGAGCCATTGACCACTAACATTGTCATATGGAAGATAATCAAACATATTGTCTGTTCTATCACCACGAAGAATAATATTCTTATCAGGTGTTCCTTCTGATATAATACGGCCATAGACATTTATACCTGCGTCACCATGGAAATATATTGTTGAACCAGATGCAATATTCAATGTAGCACAACTATCAACCGTCAGCCCTCCATATATAACAGTAGGCTTTATCCCGTTTCCTATAGTTGTATCATTTTTTATATATACATTTTTCAATAAATTTGCATCCCATGTATAAGCATTCAATGCTATTTTCTGTTCCACTCCGCTTTCCAATGTAAATACGAGTTCATCCTCAAGCAGTTGAGGATCTGTTTTTCCACTTTCAGGGGATGTCAACTCCACAAAAACCCTAATGCTATCATTTTTACGTATTTCCACATTAGAAATTTGATATCCCGTAGACGGACTTAAATATTCACCGTCAACATTAATTCTGAATCCGGTTTGATTTCCACGTACCAAACGTATCTTGGAACATCTTATGCCATCACCTGCCCTATTGTAAACCCAAAAGGTACGTGTAGACGTCGGAACGGTAGAAAAAACTGTATCCATGCTTATTGTGTCAGATGAAAACGTCAAGATATCAGATTTTGATAATGAAAAAGAATCGTCATCTGTACACGAAATCAAAAGACACACAAAACTTATTAATAGGATTATATTTCTTGTATTCATATTAATATAACGATGTTAAACTTATTATATTGCTTTTATGCAAAGATAAGCCGATAAATTTATTTATCGGTGCTTATTCTAAATAAAAATACCAAGACTTTATATTTTTATTATGGATATGTTATTTTTAATAATAAAAGCACAAATTTTATGCATATATGACATAATCAATGACATATGCTTTAAAACTCACTGAATTTGTAATTAAAACTCACTGAATTTGTAATTAAAACTCACTGAGTTTTTACATGAAAACGGCTGAATTACGATATGTAACTCAGCCATTAATTTATAGTTAATTGAATTCCGCTTTTTATGTCAGTTAAACATTGCAATCTATTTTATTAAAATACAATATTTAGCAATATTAATACCCGAAATCTTTATTTTATAGTCTTTATTATATTTGAATAGTCTTTATTTTTTAAAAGGCTTTCTATTGAAATAGATTTATTTCTATTCATGTACTGATCAATTATATTAATATAACGAGACTTAAAAAACTTATTTCCTAAAGCTATATTACAAACCCACATAATTTTACCAATATGCAAATCTCTTTCCAATTGTGTTCTTGACTCAAAATCATACATTGGATAAAGACTAAGAAGATAAAAATTCAGACAGTCTGGCACAATATTTTCTCGTGTCATTGTTTTTATTTGGGCAGGATAATAATATTTCTTATAAAGAGGATAATCCTTTCCCAAATACTTGTCAAGAGAAATACCTATAGTCTGATTTCCAACAACTATACTTTGGTCTAATGCTCCTATTTGAGCATAAACCTGTGGAATTGGTATTGCAGGTATATAAACTTTCAACCTGTCAAATGCACTATTCAGCTGTTTGTTGATATCCTCCATATTTGCATATTGTGATTCAGCATCAGATATGATTGTCTGGAGTGTAGAGTCTTGATAAAATGCTAAGAACTTATGATTAATCTGAGGATCGTTAACTTCGCCAATCCTTAATACATCTTCAAGTAACGTCCGTGTTTCCATCGGATAATCGGTATTCATCTGTTGAAGAGCCGAAAAATCCCCTGTGGTAAGATACTGACTTTCTAAGCGATCATAGCGACATACTTCAATACGTTGCTTGACGCTCTCTTCTTCAAAAGGCTTTAATTTTAATTCACATGCCTCAAAAAGAATGACCAATAACAATAATAACCAATTGGAAAATTTCACTATTACATTAATCTTTTACTTTGCAAAGATAGTAAAAAACAATTTATTGTCAAATATTTTAGCTAAAAAATTAAATAAAACTTTAAAATAGAGCAATTTAACTTTAATTTTATAAAAATCAGTCAAAATATCGAATTTAAATCGCATAAATATTACCTAAACTCCATAAAAAATAAATCTACAAACCAACTATAGAACACTAGCTTTATATGGAAAAAATAACATTAATAATTATAGTAATATTGCAATTTAAAATTTTTAGATGTATATTTGCAAAAACAAAAATCTATTATAATGAACAAAAAAATTTTATCAAACGTATTATTTTTACTAGTATGTGTCCCTGGAATAACACAGAAGAACTTTAACATTACGATTACAAACAATTCGAAAATTTCGAAAAACAATGAACCAATAGTGCTTAATCTCAGAAACTATAATGCTGGTGATGTTAAATCTGCTCTAGTTAAATGTGAAGGAGAAGAAATCCCTTGTCAGCTTGACGATTTAGATCAGGATGGAAAGATGGATGAACTTTGTTTTATCACAGATATTGACAAAAAGTCATCTAAAAAAGTTAATGTTACTCTGTATAATGAGGGAAAACTTAAAGACTATACGTCACAGGTGTATGTCGAAATGTTATTAAGTAACAAAAAAATAAAAGAAAGCAATAAACAGAATCTATACATTTCAAATCTTACTGTTGACCGTGGCGTTAACCCATATTGGTCAATACATCATCATGGGGCGGCCTTTGAAAATGACATGGTAGCATATAGAATATATTTCGACCATAGACAGACCGTTGATATTTATGGAAAATATAAAAGGGGATTAGAATTGAAACAAACACAATTTTACCCAGATGCAAATCAAAAGAATGCCGGATTTGGTGATGACGTTCTGTGGGTTGGTTCAACACTTGGTCTTGGTACACTGAGAGGCTGGGACGGCTCAAAGCCTACAATGCTGACAGATGTAGATAAAAGAAGTCAACGCATAATATCCCGCGGTCCACTACGAACCATAGTTGAAGTTAAAGATCTTGCATGGATACCACAGTCAGGACAAGAACCTGTCGATATGACAACATATTATATTCTTTATGCCGGCAAAAGAGAATGTTATGTAAAAGCTAAATTTAACAAACCGGTAACAGGTTATAAGTTCTCAACAGGTATAATAAATGTAAAAAATTCTAAGGAGTTTTCTGACAAGAAAGGCTTACGTGGATGCTGGGGTACAGATTGGCCTGTCTCTGAAAAAGATAGTGCCGGTCACAAAAAAGAAACTGTAGGTTTGGGTATTTATATTCCAGAGAAATATATTATAAGTGAAGAGCCTGCCAATAAAGACAATTACGCATTTGTGATTGGTTCTAATACAAATGAGATAAACTATATGATCACATTCTGTAGTGATAATGAAAATTTTGGATATCATAATGCAGAACAATGGTTCGATTTTCTTAAAGAATGGAAAGCAGAATGCCAAGAGCCAATCATCGTCAAATGATTAAATATTAGAAAGAATAATATTTTACGTAGTTATATACGTGAAATGTCGCAAAAAGAGGTTTATATGTATTTGTATTATATCTTTTAATTAAAGCCTCTATAATTATTTTATATGTTTAAAATTTAAAGTGTGACATGTTTATTAAAATAATAACATATCACACTTTTTATATTCAATTAAAGATATATCCATTAAAGCCTAGCCACGATTTTAATGCTATATTCATTATAATGTTCTTGAATATAACACTATCTGTTTTTATTTCTGATATACCATTTATGCGTGAATGTCATATACATTAATAATGCTACGCATAATATCATTATTGCAACAAGGTAAATGTTATATAAATCTTTATAGAAAAAATAATAGCCTAAAAATAATCCTAATGAAATACCAAATTCCCATGCCAAAAAGAACGTGCTCTGCGATGTTCCACGTTGACAATGACGACTTAGTTTTAAAAAGAACAATAAAAAACGAGCTCCTATAATTCCTATTCCACATCCAAATAATACAGGAGAAATGAAAATTATAGCATTCTTATCGCCTGTGTATATTAGTAAGCACGATGCAAGCATAAGTAAAACACCTGTAATGACCTCACTCTTCAGTTCGGCATTTACAAACACAAAACGCTGTGAAAGCATTGCCAAAATAAAACCAGCCATTAACATAACATAGAATGTTATTGTATGCTCTGAAGCTAAGAATAATCCAACAACAATTGTAACCAATGTAAGATTTATAAACAACCATTTGCCTTGAGGCAAAAAGAAACGGTCTAATGAAACTTTACAAATAACATCTGCGGGTGCTCTAAACGGAAACTTTACCGAAAGTATTAAACATACTGACAATAAGCATAATATTGCAGATATTAAAGTTATTGTACTTGAATTAAAAATAGGAGATAGAAACATAAAAAGCAATGGTCCTATTGATAGCGCTAAGCGAGAAAACCATGCAGATGAATGATTAGCCTCCGTACGCTGAAATGACTCACTGGTATCAATTATCAATGTACTGGACAATACCATCTGAGCAAGTCCAAAGGCTGCACCTTGAATAAACCTGATTGCTGGTACAAGAATGTATCCTTCAATTTGAAATACATGCCCCCTTTGAATATAATACAATACACCAAAACTCACAATAAGAACCAAAATCGCTCTTATACAAACTAAATTTCTACGGTATTTCTGTACTAAATATGAACAGAAACAGCCAAGGAAAAAAACTCCCAAGCCGAATATTCCTAATGAAATTGCTACTACAGTAGAGGAAAATCCGGCATTGTTAATCATCCATACAGGCAACAAAGGAATTTGGATATAGACAGAAACCGTTAGTAATAGATTGGCTACTGCCATCAACCAAAAATCCTTGTGCCACAGCTTTACATGTACTGGAGTATTTTGTGTGTACATTAATATGATTCATTTTCATTTGGGAAAGAACAGTCTTTCACGTCTGTAATATATTGACCTATTGCATCAGTCATTATACTGTTAAGGTCAGCATATCTTCGTAGAAAGCGCGGATTAAATCCTTTGGTCTTACCCAACATGTCGTCTACAACTAATATCTGTCCGTCAGTTCCATTTCCGGCTCCAATACCTATTGTAGGTATTTTTATCTCCTTGGAAACCTCCGTAGCCAAAATAGAAGGAACTTTTTCAAGAACAAGCGCAAAGCACCCTGCATCACTAAGTAATTTTGCATCTGCAACAAGTTTGTTTGCTTCAGCATCATCTTTAGCTCTAACCGCATAAGTACCAAATTTATTTATACTCTGCGGAGTCAAACCTAGATGTCCCATAATTGGAATACCTGCATCAAGTATACCTTTGACGGTATCAATTATTTCAGCTCCGCCTTCTAGCTTTAATGCATCACATCCGCTTTCTTTCATTATACGGATAGCATTTTTAATTCCCTCTTTACGGTCAACCTGATAACTTCCGAAAGGCATATCGCATACAACCAATGCACGACTTACACCACGCACCACTGATTTTGCATGATAAATCATTTGATCTATTGTTATAGGAAGTGTTGTACCATTACCTGCCATAACATTTGATGCAGAATCACCGATCAATATACCATCAATACCGGCTGCGTCTACTATGCTTGCTGTTGTGAAGTCATATGACGTTAGCATTGATATTTTCTCTCCACGCTGCTTCATTTCAATAAAGCGATGCGTTGTCACTTTACGGGTATCACGAACCAAATATCCTGTCATATTTTATATTTGTTTGATATGTTCTTTTATATGCTGATTATAAATTGGCTGCAAAATTAATACTTTTAAATCACTTTAGACAATATTTTGCACAAATTTTGATAGTTCAACCCTTCAAAATCAGATACCACATAATCAGATAATGGAGAAATAGACTCTTTTGAATTTGTTGTCGCCAATCCAATAACCCGCATTCCTGCAGCCTTACCAGATTTAAGACCATTAAAACTATCTTCAAATACAATACATTCTTCTGAAGAAAAATTAAAAACTTTAGCACCCTTCAAATAGCATTCAGGATCAGGCTTGCTTCTTTCAAAATCTTCGGAAGTAAGAATTATATCAAAATAAGACTTGAACTCAGCTCTTGAGGCATAAACAGAATTCATCTTCATATTATTTGAACTTGTAACCACCGCAGTTTTCACACCATTAGCCTTCAAGTCTAATACAAAATCAACAAATCCCTTTACGTATTCAAAATTCATATTACGCTCAAATTCATCGAGACGCTTTACTATTTCAGCCTGTTCTTCTTCCATGCCGTTAAAATACTTGTCAAAAATTTGAACAAGGGTCTGTCCCTTAATAGTATATTCCAATCCAGGCTTATCAGGATGATATTGTCTGCATTGATTGCCCCAAAAGACCGTATACTGGTCTTCAGTATTAAAAACAACGCCATCTAAATCGAAAAGAGCCGCTTTGATTTGTTTGCTTACCATACTTATATATATTTTTACGGCTGCAAAATTAATCAATTTATAAAATAAAACAGAAATTATTTGTGGTTTTCCTTTGTTTCATTTACTTTTGCAAGTAAATAGCAGTAAAATGAGAAGACTAATAATTTCCGCATGTATAGTTTTTTCCGTATTGTCAATAGTTTGCTCGTGCGGAGGGGCATCAGGTTCAGGAAAAAGTGCATCAGACAGCATAAAGTTTGACAGTATAAAAATGGATTCAACAGTATATCTGACCGAAGATACTGCTGGACCAAGATGCCACATAAGCCTATGTCTTACATATGCAAAAGGAAAAAATGCAGAGAACATTAATGATTCCGTTATACGTTCCGGTATTTTGTGCCCAGATTATTTCTCGATAACATCACAAAAGATATCCATACCTGAAGCCGCAGATTCGTTTGTTAATAGATATTTAAACGATTATAAGAATGATTATGGCGATTTGTATAAAGCTGATAAGACTCATGCAAATTCGTACAATTGTGAATACATAGTTAAGACTTATGTCAAACAGGATGCAGAAGACTATTACACATACATTGCAAATATTTACAGCTATGGTGGAGGTGCTCACGGAAATTCTATAGTTATAACTAAAAATATTGACGTCCAAAGTGGAAGAATTGTATCTTTGAAGGATATTTTTGTACCTGGATATGAGTCTGAGTTAAATGAACTTATTGTAAATAACCTTTGTAAAATGTATAAGGTTAAAAATCTTAAGGAGCTCAATGAAAAAACTATATTTATGGGAATAGATGTTTATCCTTCTGATAATTTCATCATTGGGGACAAAGATATAACCTTTATATATGCACCTGATGAGATTGCTTATCATGCAGCCGGCGAAATAAGAGTTAAAATAAGTAACTCTGAACTTGAAGAGCTTTTAAAAAAGAAATAGAACATACTTATTACATGGACATAATATTAAAATATTTTGGCAAGCTTTCAGACATTCAGAAACAACAGTTTGAGGCTTTATATGATTTATATCATGACTGGAATAGTAAAATCAATGTCATATCCCGTAAAGATATTGATTCTATATATGAGCATCATATACTGCATTCACTAGCCATCGCCAAAGCAATTAACTTTAGACCAGAAACAAAAGTTTTGGATTTTGGTACTGGAGGTGGTTTTCCTGGAATACCTTTAGCTATTATGTTTCCGGAAGTAAAGTTCAAATTAATTGACGGAACAGGTAAAAAAATCTTAGTAGTTAAAGAAGTTGCAAAAGCCATAGGTCTGACAAACTGTGAAGCTGAGCAGATTCGTGGTGAAAATGAAAAAGGTAAATATGATTTTGTTGTCAGTCGAGCAGTAATGCAGTTACCTGATTTAATTCGAATAATAAAGAAAAATATTAGTAAAACGCAACAAAATTCTATGCCTAATGGCATATTCTGCTTGAAAGGTGGTGATGTATCCGCTGAAATTAATCCGTTTAGACATATTGCAGAGGTTACAGACATAAGCAAAATGTTTCATGAAGAATGGTTTAAGAATAAATATCTTATATACGTTCCACTCTAAATTAAATAAATTGCCATGCTAAATATACAAAGATTCGTATGCAATATGTTTCAGGAAAATTGTTATGTCGCAAGCGATGAAACTAAAGAATGCGTCATAATAGATTGTGGCGCATTTTATGAAGAAGAAAAAAGAGCTATAATAGACTATATAAATAATAATAAGTTAATTCCAAAACATCTGATATCCACACATGCACATATCGATCATAATTTTGGGAATAATGCAATATATACAGCCTTTGGGCTTAAACCTGAAGTATGTATAGATGATAAAATTTTGATGGGCAAACTTAAGGAACAGGCCTATGCTTTCATAGGATTGAATTATGATGAAAATATCCCAGACGTAAAAAATTATTTTACTGATAAAGATACAATTTCTTTTGGAACTCATAAATTCAACATATTGAAGACACCAGGCCATACTCCGGGTTCTGTTTTGTTCTATTGCGCAAATGAATCTATTGCATTTTCTGGAGATACATTGTTTAAATTAAGCATTGGACGTACAGATTTTGAGTTTGGCAGTTATGAGGATATAATAAGGAGCTTAAAAAATATTGCCATTCAGCTTCCCGCACAAACTGCTATTCTCCCAGGACATGGAGAAAAAACAACACTTAAAGAAGAAATAACATATAATCCGTATTTTAAATAATATACGTTATATATAATATATGACAGTTATTAAGCCAGAAAAAATTATTCTAGGTATAGATCCTGGAACTAATGTTATGGGATATGGATTACTTAAAGTGTGTGGCAATAAAGCGTCAATGATGGCCATGGGTGTCATTGATATGCGAAAAATACATGATCCATATCTTCGACTAGGACGTATATTTGATAGAGTGTCAAGTCTTATAAAAGAATTCAAGCCTGACGAAATGGCTATTGAGGCTCCTTTTTTTGGAAAAAACATTCAGTCTATGCTAAAATTGGGAAGAGCCCAAGGCGTTGCTATCGCTTCTGCAATACATTTTGATATTCCAATACATGAATATGCTCCTTTAAAGATAAAAATGGCAATAACTGGCCAAGGCCTAGCATCCAAAGAGCAAGTTGCAGGCATGCTTAAACGTCTTTTAAATATAAGAGATGAAGATATGACTCCATATATGGATGCAACAGACGCTCTTGCAGCAGCATATTGTCATTTTCTTCAGTCCAATGCTCCTGTAACTACTCATACATATAAGAGTTGGAAAGATTTCATAAATAAGAACAAAAAAAGAACACATGCATGAAGTCATAAGTGTCAAAAATGGTATTACACGAATGTCAGAATGGCGATTAGCAGAGCCTGTTAACTTTGTATTAAATGATAACGAACATATTGCTGTTATTGGTAAAAATGGTAGCGGCAAATCAATGTTAATAGACATCATAACAGGACGTCATCCTCTTATATTAAACGAGCCTGTATACAATTTTGAACCAAGTAAGAAGAAACTTGTTTCAGACAATATTAAATATATCACTTTTAAGGACTCATATGGTGACAATGATGCAACTTATTATCTGCAACAGCGTTGGAACCAACATGATATAGATGAAGACACTCCTAAAGTACAAGAACTTTTGGAAGAGGCTTATCACATGTATGGAGAGGATACAATTGAACGCAGATATTACCAAACACATCTATATAAACTTTTGGACATAGAACATTTGCTAGATAAATATATAATACTTTTATCAAGTGGTGAATTACGAAAGTTTCAGCTTATTAAAGCATTATTGTCCCAGCCAAGGGTACTTATCATAGATAATCCTTTTATTGGATTAGATAATGACACACGGTTACAACTTAAGGATCTATTGTCCTTATTGGCGCATGAAAATAACATACAAATTATTTTAGTATTATCTAAAATTAGTGATATTCCAGATTTTATAACCCATGTGGTTGAGGTCTGTGATATGAAAGTCAACACGAAATTACCATTAAATGAATACCTTTCAAAAGATCGCCATGTTACAGAACGCATGTTAAGCAGAGATCATGAATATGCAATTTTAAATCTACCATATAAAGAAAATAAATTTTGTTCCAAAGAAATTATTAAAATGACAAACGTAAATATACGTTATGGCAACAGAACAATTTTAAAAGACATAAATTGGGTGGTTTTCAATGGTGAGAAATGGGCTCTGTGTGGCAAAAATGGTGCAGGAAAATCTACCCTACTCAGTCTCGTCTGTGCCGATAACCCACAAAGTTACGCCTGTGACATTGCATTATTTGATCAACAACGTGGTAATGGTGAGAGTATATGGGACATAAAAAGACACATTGGCTATGTGTCTCCAGAAATGCATAGGGCATATAAACACAACATTCCTACAATAAGAGTTGTTGCAAGTGGATTAAAAGACTCAGTAGGACTATATGCAAAACCATCAGAAAATGATTATAAAATTTGTAAATGGTGGATGAAAATATTTAATATAGAAAAACTAGCAGATCGTCCTTTCTTGATGTTGTCAAGTGGAGAACAAAGATTAGCATTACTCACAAGAGCATTTGTTAAAGATCCAGAATTGTTAATTCTAGATGAGCCATTTCATGGACTAGATGACTCCAACCGCCAACTGGCAACAGAAATCATAGAGACATTCTGTAAACGTAAAAATAAAACACTTATAATTGTTAGTCATTATTTAAATGAACTTCCAAAATGTGTCACTAAAAAGTTATTTTTAAAACGCTCCATTTAATAGTAATAATTAATCATTAAGGAAATCTATAATCACATATAGTTATATACGAGTATGCAAATAATCATTGTTTCTCTAATTCTTATTCTAGCAGTAATTTATGTTGGTAGAAGAATTTACAATACATTTCGAAAAGATAATGGTATATGCTCAGGATGTTCTCTTATTGATATTTGCAAAAAGAAAAATAATAAGAAAAATTGCAAAACAAGAAGGCTATGAAAAATAAGGAAGACATCATCCTGTAATTCTTGTAAATATTACTCATATTAAATTGTAATACAAAAGCATATCTACATAAAATATAAAAAGACTCATCCACCCTTTCAACTAGGCAGATGAGTCTTTTCCTATTTATCATATTTGTATTAAATATAACTTCAATATTATTTTTTGTTATTATTGTTCATTTTCCTTCTCGGCAGTTTTTTTAGTTGTAGTCTTTTTAGCAGCTGGCTTTGCAGATTTTACTTTTTCCATTTTCACTTTAAGTTTATCCTCAGCCGCCTGCATCTTTTCAACCTTAGCCTTTAAACGTATAATCTCCTTATCCTTCATCTCAATTTCATCACCCTGATTCTTGATAGTGGTAAGTAATGAATTAAGCTCTTCGTTATCAATCTCTTCTGGATATAGAGTATTTACACGATTCATAAAGTCACCAAGAATATTCATATAATTGGTAAAAGCGTCAAAAGGTGAACTGTAGATACCCCTATCCAAACCTACATTTGATGGCTTAGTTGTCATGAGTCGGAAATTGTTACTAGCTTGCAAATAATCCCAATCTTGATTTATACGAGGGTCATTAGCAATACGTACACGATCAGCAACACTATACAGTTTGTTAAATGCCTCTCTTTGCATAGGATTACCTAACCAAGAACTGACATCACGTTCTTCATCAACCCACGAAAGTGTATCAGGAACATCCAAATCACCAACACTATTCATCTTTAGACATATCTCTGTTGGTGTAGAAAAATTAATTCCTCTAGCCTTCGCACATGCAGGTAAAGCTTTAATAAACTCAAGAATATTTGAGGACAACGGCTGAGCTATTCCAAGGGCTGAAAGCTCCATAAAAATATTGATAATCTGCTCATTCTCAGGGAATGCAGCAATCCTATCCATATAATTATCTGCAAAAAGTGGATAACCTTCCCATTCACTATTATTAAAACGTAAACTGATATCATCACTCAGACCAATATCTCTCAATAACAATTTGAGATTCGGTGCCATAGAACAATTGTAAACATAGTGTGGAGACTTCCATCCAAGAACATGTTTAGCTCCTTCAGTAAGCATACCCTTGAAACCCATTGCTGCTGCTTGAGCACCTATTGAATCTGTATATATCAATGAAGAGTTACGTAGCACTGTTGGCTTTTTCCCAAAGTATTCCTGCATTTTTGCAGCCTGCTTTTTAACATCTTCTGCAAATGTAGTTTCATTAACCAATGATGACAAACCATGAGAATAAGGCTCTGCCAGAAATTCTACACAGCCCGTTTCGTTCAGTTCTTGCAATTTGGTTATCACCTGTGGCGCATGCATTTCAAGCTGCTCCAGACCTACACCAGAAATAGAAAATGCTACTTTGAAGAATTTTCCATTATCTCTGATCATCTCCTGAAAAGCATTCAGTGCCGGCATATAAGACCGTTCAGCAATATCACTGATGCTACGCTCATTCTCATAATCGTCATAATAATAATGGTCTGTACCAATATCAAAGAAACGATAGCGCTTTAGATGGATAATCTGGTGTATCTCAAAATATAAGCATATTGTTTTCATAGTAAGCGTCTTTTTTATTTTATTCTTTGTATGTTATTTTTATTATTAAATTAGTTTTTTATGGGTTTATTTATGTCCTAATGTCCGCTCATAAAGTTCACGTATCCATAAACCGACTTTTTCCCATGTTATTTCATCTACTTCGCGTTTACCTTCACTTTGCAAATATTTAAACAGACTCTCATTGTGACATATTGAATATATAGAGTCTGCTAATGCATGAATATCCCAATAATCAACTTTCATACAATTATTAAGTATTTCGGCACAACCACTCTGCTTTGAAATAATTGTCGGAGTTCCACACTGCATAGCCTCCAATGGAGATATACCAAAAGGCTCGCTTACCGAAGGCATTACATACACATCAGAATCTTTGAGACATTCGTATACCTGCTTGCCACGCATAAAACCAGGAAAATGGAAGCGGTCAGCAATACCACGTTCTGCTGCCAAATATATCATAGCATCCATCATATCACCGCTACCAGCCATACAAAAACGAACATTACGTGTACGATGTAAAACCATATTGGCAGCTTCTACGAAATATTCTGGCCCTTTCTGCATTGTTATTCGTCCAAGGAAAGTTACAATTTTTTCCTTATTTGTATGATCTGGACGTGGTATGTCTTGCAATTCTTGACGCAATGGATAAACGGCATTATGCACTGTAAAACATTTACGTGGATCTTGATGATATTGATTGATCACTGTCTGTCTTGTAAGTTCACTAACACACATGATACAATCAGCATTATCCATTCCATCTTTCTCTATAGCATAAACAGTAGGATTTACATTTCCACGACTACGGTCAAAATCTGTTGCATGAACATGTATGCACAAAGGCTTACCACTAACTTTCTTGGCATGTATTCCTGCTGGATAAGTAAGCCAATCGTGTGCATGAATAATATCAAATTCTTGCTGACGAGCAACTACACCGGCAACAATAGAATAGTTATTTATCTCACTGTGAAGATTATCTAAGTACTTTCCTGAGAATTCAATACAGCCAAGATCATTAACCATCATATAGTTAAAATCCGCATATATATGATCGCGCATTTTGTAATATAAATCAGGATCCATTACATTGCCTATACGATCTTTTACATAATCATAATTAACATCACGATAGACAATTGGAACAGCATTCATCGCGATAATATTCAAGAAACTGCGATCTTCGTCTCCCCATGGCCTTGGCAGACAAAATGTTATATCCATATCGCCTTGTGCGGCTAATCCTTTTGTTATTCCATAACTGGCAGTTCCTAAACCTCCTAATATGTGAGGAGGATACTCCCAACCAAACATTAATACTTTCATACAAGTCCTCCTCTATTATTTAACATATGAATATTTTTCCAAAAGATTTAAAGTTCGAAGAACTTCTGCTACATTCATTGCAAAAGATATTGCACCACGTGCCTTGAATGGCGGATTTCCATCAGACAATTCAGGAATCGTTCCCAAACAATTGATGTTCATCTCATCTTCATATCCAACCATCTGCCTTTCAATAAAGCTCAAACGAGTACGTTTATATAATTTGAGACATGCCTCCATATAAAATCCTCCAAGCCACGGCCATGCTGTACCTTGATGATAAGAATAGTTACGTTGTGCACCAGAATACACAGGACTAAATCCTCCACTCTTTGGAGATAGTGAGCGTAAACCTTTAGGAGTCAACAATTCACGTGTACAAATATCAAGTACACTTTTCTTTTGCTTAGGTGATAATGGTGAATAGTCAAATGCAACCGGGAATATCATATTTGGACGTACACTCCAATCCATCATGTTTCCATCAACATAATCAAACAGATATCCATAATCATTTAAGAAAGTTTTTACGAATGACTGTTTGCAAGTTTCAGCTAGTTCTTCCAACTTATTTGACTTTTCCTCACTGTTATCCAGTTTTGCTAACTTTGCGCCAAACTTAAGAGCATTATACCAAAGTGCATTAAACTCTACAATATAACCAGAACGTGGTACAACAGGTCGGCCATTGATAATAGAGTTCATCCATGTTATCGGCTTATCGTGCCCATCCGAATAAATCAGTCCATTGGCATCTACACGAATATTTGGATGTTTTCCTTCAATTATAAAGGAAAGAATATCGCTAATCAATTTTCCATACATGGCTAAGCACTTATCATCGCCTGCAGATTTTGCATATTGTTGCATAGCCCATATGGCCCAAAGCATGACATCTGGATGTTCAATTTCACTGATTTTTACCGAAAGTGGCTTATTTTGCATAAAATCCCTTAAGCCTCTTTCAGCTGTTTTCATAACAAGTTCAAAATAATCTTGTTCATCAATTGACAAAGTTAAACCTGGCAACGAAATAAACATATCACGTGCACGGCATTTAAACCATGGATATCCAGCCAATAAATATCTTTCAGCTCTATTTGCACTATTGTGGAATTGATGTGCAGCATTAACAAGACAATGGAAGAAATTGTCTCGAGGCGAACGGTCTTCAACTTCTTTGTCAAACAGATGCTTTAATGTACTTGTTTTTATCTCAGAAGTTGAGCCTGCGAATACAATACTTTCACCTTTTTTGATATTCATTTCAAAATATCCAGGAACATACAAGTCTTCTGTATATTCATAACCACGTTCTTGTTCTTTTGGATATTCTATTCCTCTATACCAATCTGGTACAAAAACAAAATCATTTGGCTTACTGAACTGCATATACAAATCAGGATATCCTGCATACATACAAGTTTTAATACCATTATCAGCCATATGATATTCACGACTAGCTGTATTGTTCTCATGCGTACACTGATTAACGCTTCGGAAAGCCAAAAAAGGTTTGAACCTTAACGTTGTTTCACTATGTGCATCAAGCAAAGTGTAACGAATCAATATACGGTGCTCATAATGCTGAAATACAACCTCTTTTTTCAGGAGGACTCCTCCCACACGATAAATTGTTGTTGGAACTTTGTCGCAATAAAACTCACGGATATACTTGTGACCTTTTGGACTAAAGTTATTGCCCTGATATTTATGTAGTCCCAAATTGAATTCTGCGCCATGCTGAACGACTGTTACATCTAGCGATGAAAGCAGAACGTGATTGTCGTCATCCAATTCAGGAACAGGAACAACAAGTAAACCATGATACTTACGAGTGTTACAATCAACAATTGTTGAACATGAATAAGCCCCAGAACGATTAGTACGTAACAACTCTCTTGAAAGTGATTCTTCAAGATTTGTCATAAGAGCCTTTTCGAATCGAAGATAACTCATAGTTGTAAATATATAAGATTTAAAGTTTTCATATGTTTAGTCATTTAGAGACAAATATTGTGATTGTCTCAAAAGACAGTTCAAAAGTACTAAAATTATTTTTTAATACAAAAACAAATCATGATTTTTTTCATAATAAATACTATACTTAATAACAATTTCTCATAAAGTACAAAATTTATGTGTAAATTGGCCACTATTTATACCTATATTACACATTATTGCATAATAATATCGCCTTATAAAAAAAGTATTTTGCATATAATACTCTTGAAAATAATATATTTAAATTAACATAATGCATAAAACATTGGCATACTTATTGTTTACCTATAAAACAATCATATCTATAACTATTATTTGTCAATTTATAGATATTTAAGATCTTATCAATTGTTGAAGAAATTTAATATTTAATTTACTATTGATTTTCATATTTAATCAATATGTTTGACAAAATAAGGCAATAAAATCTCTAACTGAATTTTAACGAAATTATTGGATTATCTAATATATTGATAATTACTAAGTCTATTTATGCCTTATAAAATATAAAATAAATACTACTATTTAATATAAATCATACATTCTATCTATACATTAACGATTATTTTAATATAATACACTTAAAATCTACGCAATAAAACTTGTGATTTTCTGCCACAATACTAATTATAATATATAAAATGCTATTATAATAAATTAAATCTTTACGTTTAAGACAATATCATAAGGAAGTTATATGTCAAAATGTATTCTAAAATCAAAATACTCTTTACAACTAAATTATATAATATTCTTATACGAAGAAATAGCCTGCATAAATTTGTTACTCACACTTATAAAATTCAAAATCTTAGAATAAATTAATTATATATAAATAAATAAGGAAATATTTTGTGTATGTACTACTTTTATGAGTAGATGCAAACTAGTCATTACAATATTATTAATACGTCACATTACACTATTTAAGCAATCCTATATAATAACCAATATAAAAAATTGTAATGATCTTTATAAGATCATATATTCTAAAAAATATATCTATCCCTAATCAGCCATCTAATTTTTTACAAAAAATCATCAAAAACAATTATCCTTATGCCCCACGAACATCGATTATTTTTTCAAAAAATCAGACAAAAGAATGTATATTTTTCTAATGACCAATTAGGGATAAACACATCGAAAATCACATATAAACACGTAATCAACAACATACGATTATGTTTAAATCACACAAGATTCATCGCATTAATAGTCTTTACGCCACCATATTCGCATAATCTTTCGATATATTGCTATAAGATTCATCACTGAAACGAAAACGAATAGAACAACTCCTAACATTATGGCAGGCCACATACTACCATCCTCAATCTGAGGGAACAAAGTTTCAATAATTCCCATATAATAATTACGTGTGAAAGATATTATTATAATAGCGATAACAAGCACCGATGCATTTAAACTCAATGTAAGTATCTCATATGGCATAGCAACACGTATAGGACTATAGCCGATAAGCAAAAGATTTTCAAGTTTTGTAGTATTCTTCTGCACCAAAAGATATATACTCAACATTAAAATATAGAAACTCAAAATACTAATAATAATACCTACAGCCATAACAACTGTCACTATCATCTTTAGGAAATATGTAGTCTTTTCTGTTTGAAGCTTATCGCTATCAACTTCATATCCCTTATTATCAAGGTATTTTGCTATATTATCATCAGTCGGATTTGATACTTCTACAATTAAACGCGTTGGCTTGGATTCTTCATTTGGAGCATAATATGAGTTACTCCAGTCCATAAATGTCTGAGGCACCAATATTGTATTAAGTCTATTTGAAAATCCTATCACTTTTCCTTTATACTCATCTTGATGTCCATTTCCATGAATATATATATGAAAATCAATCATACCAACAAGACCATCACTTATTTTTGGCAAAGAATGAGACTGCGCAAATCCAAAGTTATACATATTTATATATGTTCGTGGAAGAATTATTGGCACTTCTTTACTTCCCTCTCTATATTGCCAATCTTTAAGTGGTACATCAACAAATCCATCAGGCACACTTTCAAAGAATAATTCAGAGTTAAGAACAGCCTGACCATTTACTCCCATATTTGCATCAACCTTATATTCCGTTGATGTAAATTTTCCTATTTTTTTTATAAACTTTTGTGAAGCAAAATCATCTATTTCTGAGCCATTGAACGAATTTGTTCTCCCTGATAATGAACTTGCAGTACCAATTTTCTTACTTACAATAAGATAATCTGATTTCATAAAACTGTCTTGTGATGTGAAGACGGGTAATACATCACAATAAAACTGATAACCTAATAAAACTATCAGCATACCAAATAAATTTGCAAAGGCAAATCCAATAAACTGTGGCACACTTATATGCTGTCGCAATAATTTCCAAACTAACATCATAACCTGAAAACTCTTTCGTAATTTAAATTCATATGCTTACCTATACTTGTTACAATGACACCTGCTCCTTGCGCCTTAGCTTCTGTCATCATAATATTACCCATTATTTCTGAATTCGTATCATCTAAATGGCTTATAGGCTCATCTGCAAGGATAAAATCAAAAGGCTGGACCAACGAACGTATCATAGCAACCCGTTGCTGCTGCCCAAAAGACATATGTCCAATTTTTGAGTCAACCTTATCTCCTATTCCAAGAAGATCAAACCATTCTAAAATCTGTTTTTTACTTTTAAATCCTGTAAGGTTATTTTTTATTTCAACATTCTCTAATGCGGTGAGTTCAGGGAAAAGCCTAAGTTCTTGAAACAAGTAACTTAAATGTGATGTTCGTATATTTACCCATTCTGAGACATTTAATCCTTTCGTTAAATTGTCGTCAAACATCACATTCCCATTATAATCACGTCTGTAACCTAAGATATAACTACAAAAAGTACTCTTACCTTTTCCACTATCAGCTTCAATAAGATATAAATGTCCTTTTTCAAATTGAACATTTTTGTTCCAGATTTCTGAATTTAAATCTTTACGCTGTAAAAAGACTTCCGGAACAACAGAATTAAATATAATTTTTTTCATTTTTATGTTACATACTATATAGAATAGTTTTTATATTTCCAAACAAAGGCTTTAGTAAATTGAATGCCGCATTTTGGTCTTCATTATTTCCAAATACCGCATTTAGATTTAAAATAAAGCACATATGTTTTCCTATTATATCTTTTTGGATATTATCAGATAAGGCCGTTCTCGATCTTAAAATAGATTCGTATGCATTTTCAGGTGTACTCCCTGAATAAAATTGCATATCATTAGACACACCGAAATAAAAATATAATTTGCCATCTGTAAAATAATATGAATTTTTCTTCCAATCAATAATTTTACAGCCTGAAGGGCATGATTTCTTCCAATAATCAACATCTTTAAAAAAATCTTTATTTGCCAGTTCTGCACTCATCTGTGGCAAATAATTCACGCCAGATAAAGAAGGTATAACAATTGACATATCGCCATCAATACTTCTTATAATATTATCCATATCAATAGCTGAATTCATACCGGCAAGTAAAGTCTGAAACGAATTATTAGAATGTAAAACATCAATAAATTCTTTTCCGTTGACATTTATAAACATTCCTACAGCATAATTCTGTGACATACTTTCAGTATAAGTTCCTTTAATCTTTCGGAATATCTTTTTATTGGCTTGCAGGGAGCTGTCTATGGTCTTATTGAATGAAAAAGTTTGCCCTTTAATACTTAAGTAACCATTTCCCCCTTTACTAATTTCAGCAGCAATCATTATCTGTGAAGCATCAGCACCTTTAGGCGCACCAATGGTTAAAGGTCCAACTAACTTTTCTGGCAATGCCGCAGCTTGCGCAACTATTGATATAGGACTACTCAAACTATCTAATTTTTCGAATATCGGAGTAACCTTTATTCCCTGTTCTTCATCTTGCTCAAGATACTTTACCATTTGCCTTTGCACATCTACTTGTTGTACAGGTAAAACAGGTCCCATAATTAGCAATGCATTTGAAGAAAATCCAGCTATCCATGTATCTTTTATAGAAGTAAAACGAAATCCTCTTCTTGAAGTTATATTTTTACAATATCCGACTTTACTCAAATCATTAAACCATTCGTTTAAATCATCTTCATCTTTAACCTTAAAAACACATCCAATATTACCATCTTCAGTTTCAAATAAGTAAACTTTACACGAAAGATCTATGCCACAATCAGTTAAATCGTTCACCTTGAGCAAATCTTTTATATATGATTTTTGTTCATTTGTTGCGGAATTGCTATATAAATCATTTCCGTCAACAGATACAAGTGCTATGCTATTTTGCGGTATGACATTTAGATAATCATCTGATGAACACGCAGATAATACAAATAAACACGGAAATATAAATAGAATTAACTTCCATGTTTTTGCTATATGTTTTTCCATTTTTATTATTTTTTATTTTCTTAATGCCAGTTGAGCCATCATTGTTGCAGCTAATGCTGCTGTTTCTGTACGTAAACGACTGGAACCCAAAGATATAGATTCATAGCCATTTGACATAGCCATTTTAACTTCGTCTAAAGAGAAATCGCCCTCTGGACCAATTAATACAGTTATATCCGCTAACTCACCCGAACTAGATAATGAATATATCTCAGAAAAGAAATCTTTTTTTTCAATCTCATCATAGCAATGAGCAATGAATTTTCTTCCACTTCTTGGCGTAGAAATAAATTCCTTAAACGGAATCATTGCATTTAATTTTGGTTTCCATGGTTTCCGACTTTGTTTTACCGCAGATATAACTATTTTATCCAATCTTACAGTACGCATAACTTTACGTTCAGAAAATTTACAATTCAAGAATGTAATTTCATCAATACCTATTTCTGTAGCCTTTTCACAAAACCATTCTACCCTATCCATCATTTTCGTCGGAGCCATGGCAATATTTACATGACAATTCCATGTTTTTTCTTGTGGCAAACATTCTTTTATTTCATACATACATCTTTTTGTCGCAGCTATTGTTACTACTGCGCGATAAAAAGTGCCTTGTCCATCCATCAGAAACATTTCATCTCCACTCTTAAGACGAAGAACACGCAATGCATGCATAGCTTCATCCATAGGAAGCTCTGTTAAGTTAGTAGCATCTGGAACATAAAAAAATCTAACCTCTTTCATTCTTAATCAATTAATTATTGGCTTTATCACCTTTTTTTTCACGCCTTTTTTTCTCATCTCGCAGATGAGAAGCCAGTTCATAATTTTCATCCAAAATCGCTTTTTCTAAAGCAGTTTGAAGCATTTTATCACTTATGGTATTAACAGGTAATGATACGCCTTTTGAATTTTCTTTATATAATACTGATTGACGCGACATTAGTGCTGAATCAATGAATAACGGAATGTTACCTACATATGAAAGTAATACGGCATCTGATGCACGTATTAGTGATGATTTCATATTTATTCTATTATAAAGAATAGTTCTATATTGTCCATCAATAAGATCATCTATGAGCAATTCATATTCTGAATTAGCATTAATATCAAGCATCTTGCATAAAACCTCAGGTAACATAATATCCACTATTGGAATTTTTTTTGTCCTAAGTTCTAATTGTACGGCCATTGCCTTATCGCACACTATTGATATTTGGCGCATATTTTTTTCATCTGTCAATATAAGTAATCCCATATCTTCTGTACCGACTATTTCAGATACACCTTTAAAAATCAATCTCTCCTTTGCCATACAATGTACAATATTTTGTGTTTATATTTAAGACTTTTTCCCTTCAGACTTAAAGAATAGTACAAATAAAACAGCAACAAGCAAAGCGTAGGCTGAAAATATAAGCCAAGTGCTACGCCAGTCGCCTAAAAGATACATTCCTTCCCATTTGCAGTAATGCTCAACAACTGCTCCGGCAGCAAGTGTTCCTACTGAGGCTCCAATACCATTTGTCATTAACATAAACAGTCCTTGAGCCGAGGCCTGTATTGAAGGATCTGTTTCTTTTTCTACAAATAATGCTCCAGACACGTTGAAGAAGTCAAATGCCACCCCATAAACTATCATTGAGAGAATAAACATCCATAAACCATCACCAGGATTACCTAATCCAAACAGACCAAATCTAAGAACCCATGCAATCATCGCCATAAGCATAACTACCTTTATACCAAAACGCTTTAAAAAGAATGGTATTAATAAGATACAAAGTGCTTCAGAAACCTGCGATAAAGATGTAAGCAATGTCGCGTTGTTTGCCCCAAATGTATTTGCGTATTCTGCATTTCCGCTAAAACTTGTTATAAAAGGTGTTGCATACCCATTTGTTACCTGTAATGACATTCCAAGTAACATTGAAAAAATGAAGAACATAGCCATGCGTTTTTGTCCAAAAAGTTTAAACGCATTAAGTCCAAAAGTCTCAGAAATAGATTTGCTCTCAATCTTTTTTGCAATAGAACATGTTGGCAGTGTTATAGAGTAAAATGCTAATATTAAGCCCAAAACTCCTGAAACGAAAAATTGCATAAACGTATATTGAAATCTATTTTCAGATGTTACACTGAAGAAGAATCCTTCATCTGAAGTATATGCTGCACAATTTACGAACCACATAGCTGCGATAAATCCAATTGTACCCAAAACTCTAATTGGAGGAAAGTCTTTTATTGTATCATAACCGTTACGCTTTAATATGGAAAAAGCAACAGTGTTAGATAATGCCAATGTTGGCATATAAAATGCTACACTTAAAGTATATAAAGCGACAAATGTAAATCTATCTTGTATCTGATTCCCTAATCCTGTATTATAACCAATCCACCAACATCCAAGCATAAATATAGCAGCAAGGAAATGGCACATACCCAATAATCTCTGCGGTTGTATTAATTTATCCGCAAGGATGCCAATTATTGTAGGCATGAAGATAGATACAATTCCTTGAATAGAGTAGAACCATGGTATTAAATCACCTAAACCTGCAGAACCAAGATAGTTACTCATACACGTTAGGTACGCTCCCCAAACAGCAAATTCGAGGAAATTCATAATTGCTAAACGAGCCTTTAAATTCATATAAAGAATGCTTAAAATATCACTACTAATACAAAGCGACTATTACATGACAAATACGTTCTTTTCTCCACTGTCTATACATCGCTTTAAATGCAAAGATAACGTAAAAATAAGTATAATCAAAATAAATAACATAATTTTATAATGATACACTTTTATCTATCAGTAAATATCAATTATTTTTATACAGGTCTTGAAGTATAGCATTCATTTCATCAAATTGCTTACCCATATTAAGTTTCAAATAGATATTGTATAAAGACGGTGCCCATTTTTCCTTGTCTTCAGGACGCATTTCCTTATATTGTTCCATGTATGGCAAAGACTTTTTATAATAGCTAATAATTTGTGTCCTATTTTTGCGCTTTGAAGTTAAATTTTTCTCTAAACTTACTGCAAGATTTATATATGAAACTCCAGCGTTATAATATACATCTGGCAATTTATTATTTTTATTAATTATGGTATCACAAATAACAATACAATCTGAATATTTACCCATATTTAAAAGGATGTTACTTTTGGCAAACAAAAATAATATATTTTCTTTATCATTTGTCAAAGCTGTATCAACAATGGACATTGCAGAATCCAACTGATTTGATTCATTATAATAATCCATCAACCTTAGGAAAAAGTATTTTGATTTTTTATTTTCAGTAAAACCAATATGTAACGTCTTTACATAATTAACGGTATCCTTATTTATCAAATAAATTTCAGAAAGATATTGTAATGCCCTACTACGATAATGTTTGTTTGTCAATGCTAAATCAACATACTTTAAAGCACTATCAGACTTATTGAGTTTATATCCAGCAAATAAAGTCCAAAAAGCAGCAGAAGATGCAATATAGTCATCATTAGCATACTTGTTTTCTGTGAATAATGGCTGTTTTGCACAATCTAAATACGAGTCCATTAAACTATATGCAGAACTATAATCTTTTTTATGTATAAAGAATAATCCTCCATTATAAAGATTACGTCTATATTTATCAAGATATACAGAATTTTTCTTACGGTAATTAAGTTTAATTCGTCCTTTTTTATCAGGAAGAGCATCTATACTATCTAAACTTTCGTAAGCAAGAAACATTCGATATGTAGTATTGAAAAAAGAAACAGTATCATATTGTTCCTTAAGATATAATTTTTCATTAGCGACTTCGTACTGTGCGCGTACTGCGTCAGCAAGAGTTTCATATATTTTTATGTTTTGTCGATTAACAGAATCATTTAACAAATTGCGCATAGACGATTCTGCCTGCTCAAGATTACTACGACTTTTAATATCAGAACGAGCCTGGTTTATCTCTTTTTTCTGTGCAAATGATATTATAGATGTAAGTATTGCAAAAAATAAAAACAACTGACGCATTAATATATAATTTAAAGATAGAGACCGATATTTAATAAAAATATCAGTCTCTATTAGTGATTTAATTAATTATTTAGTATAAGCCTCCGTTTCCTTTGTTTTAGGATCATCAGCACCATAGATTCTGTAACAGCATGTATATAAAGAATAAGCCCAAACATTTTTGTATTGCATTGTTTTGTCAAGGTTTTTAGCTTTTTCTAAATATTCAATAGCTTTTTTATAAACATCAATTATAACCTTTTCAGCATCAGGTGAAAGTCGCTTTCCATTTGCAGTTGCGCGTTCAGCAGCTTCTTGAGCTTTATACATATAGCTGTTACCTATTGAAGCTATTACTGCAACGTTTTCAGGCTGTTTTTCTTCCGCTTTTGACAAGTCAGCAATGGCTTCATCCCATTTATGTTCATTCATATTAGCTTGACCACTCATTGCCAAGGCAGTAAAATTGTTCGGATCTTTTGCAAGTTTTGCCTTAACAAATTCATTCAGGCTAGCTTTATCGTTCAAAGAAATATACATAGAACATATTGTACTGAAAACCATATCATTAGTTTCATCACTAGCATAAATAGTCTTAAGTTTACTTACATAATTGAGTGAGTCCTCATGTGTTTTCAACTGATTCTGCATAACTGCCAACTTTAACTGAAGAGCATCGTTTGCCATTGCCGTATCCTTTATTGCGATATCAGCATACTTTTCTGCTTTATCATATTCTTTTGCAAAATATGCGAAACGCGCTGCATAATATGCCATCTGCGTAAGACTAGCATCTTTGCTCTTGTCTTGTTCTGCGAACAATGGATAGTCATTACTATCTACATATGTTGCAAGGTTTTTATATGCAAGAGCCTCATTTGTATTCTGATAATAAATACCAGCATTTATAAGATGGAAACGTATTGGATAAAGACGATCTCCATTTGATTTATGGAATTTAGGCTTTATCTTTCCTTTTTCATTTGGCTGATTGTCAAACTCATCACATTTGACGCCATTTTCAATAGCCTGCAGAACTGCATTATATAGTCCTACAGTGTCATACGGCTCAGCCTTTGTATTGAATTGGGCAGCCATTTGATTACTTGTAATTGTTGCCTGCTCTTTAACTACCTTGTCGTAAGCAAGATCAACAAGTTTATTGTAGCATTTAGCCTTCTCTTCGGCTGACATGCTTCCTAAATTACTTTTCAAAAGATTATAAGCTTCATTATAATCCTTGATTTTCGAAATTTGCTTATACACATCTTGTGCAAAGGCCGACATACTTAGTATTGAAGCTACGGCCAACGTCATAAACTTTTTCATAATAGATATTTTAAAAGATTATTGATTTTCTTCATTGTTAAACTCATTATCGGTATCTGTCAAATCGGTTTCCGCTTCAACATTATTGGCGTCAGAAGAGATTGTCTGAGTATCATTTTTTATGGCTTCACTAGTCTGTGCCCATTCTTTTCTACTTTCGGCTTCGACAAGAGCTTCCAAATCAGAACTCATAACTTTACATACACTTGAAATAACATCGTTCTTCTTGGTAAGATTGATCAACCTAACTCCTTGAGTAGCCCTACCCATTATTCGGCATTCGGAAACCTTCAAACGGATTAATATACCGCTCTTATTTATTATCATAAGATCATTTTCGTCAGTAACAACTTTTATTGCGACCAAACGACCTGTCTTTTCTGTAATATTTAAGGTCTTAACACCCTTACCGCCACGATTAGTAACACGATAATCTTCTACTTGACTACGCTTACCATAACCATTTTCACTTACTACCATGATGGTCTCTTCCTCTGGCTTATTAACAACAACCATACCTACGACCTCGTCATCACCATCATCAAGACGCATTCCTCTAACTCCGGTAGAAACACGTCCCATTGCTCGAACTGTATTTTCATTAAATCTTACCGCTCGTCCATTTCTGTCTGCCAAAAGCAGCTCATTATGTCCATTCGTAAGCCTTACGCCAACAACTTCGTCTCCTTCCATGACATTAATGGCAATAACTCCATTTGCCCTTGGACGACTATATGCTTCAAGACTCGTTTTCTTTATTAAGCCTTTTTTTGTTGCAAATACAACATAATGGCTGTTAATGAATTCCGGATTATCAAGGCCACGTAAACGGAGGAAAGCATTTATACTATCATCACTTTCTATATTCAGCAAATTTTGAATTGCACGTCCCTTAGAATTCTTAGCACCTTCAGGTATCTCATAACATTTAAGCCAATAACAACGTCCTTTCTTTGTAAAGAACATCATTGTGTTATGCATTGTTGCCGGATAAATATATTCGGTAAAGTCCTGTTCTCTACTATGTGCGCCTTTACTTCCTACCCCACCTCTTGCTTGTTCACGGAATTCAGACAATGGAGTACGTTTGATATATCCTAAATGACTGATTGTTATTACGACTGGGTCATTAGGATAGAAATCTTCAGGATTAAATTCCTCACTTGAATATTTAATTTCTGTTCTACGTGGATCTCCATATTTCTCCTTAACCTCCAAAAGTTCATCTTTCATAACTTTCTTACAAAGTTCCGGATTGTCAAGTATTGACTGTAAATAAGATATTAATTTTTCAAGTTCATCATATTCTGCATGCAACTGATCCATACGCAGACCTGTCAGCTGACTAAGTCGCATATCAACGATAGCTTTTGACTGCAGTTCATCAAGATCAAAACGCTTTTCCAAATTACGCTGAGCATCAGAAGGAGTCTTTGATGCACGAATAATATGAACAACTTCATCTATATTATCGCATGCAATAATTAATCCTTCCAATATATGGGCTCTTTCTTGAGCTTTGCGCAAATCAAATTTTGTTCTTCTTATAGTTACATCATGACGATGCTCTACAAAATAATGTACGCAATCTTTTAAAGTCAGTAAACGTGGACGTCCTTTTACCAATGCTATACAATTGACAGAGAATGAACTTTGCAAAGCTGTCATCTTAAATAATTTATTGAGGATAACATTTGCATTTGCATCTTTTTTAACATCAATCACAATACGCATTCCTTGACGTCCTGATTCATCATTTGCATTACTGATACCGTCAAGTTTTCCTTCTTTCACCAAATCGGCTATATATTCTATCAGTTGAGCTTTGTTTACGCCATACGGTATTTCAGTAATAACAATCTTATCATGCGACTCTGTGCTTTCTATTTCCGCTTTAGCGCGCATTACAATTCGTCCACGTCCAGTTTCATAAGCGTCTTTTACACCTTGAATTCCATATATATATGCTCCTGTAGGAAAATCTGGAGCTTTAATATATTTCATCAAGCCCTCAACATCTATCTCCGGATTATCAATGTATGCACAACAACCATCAATAACTTCACCAAGATTATGTGTCGGTATATTTGTTGCCATACCTACAGCAATACCATTTCCACCATTAACGAGCAAATTAGGTATTTTGGTAGGCATAACAGAAGGTTCTTGAAGTGAATCATCAAAGTTATTCATCATGTCGACTGTGTCTTTTTCCAAGTCATCCATAATGTGTTCACCCATTTTTGACAAACGGCACTCTGTATAACGCATTGCAGCAGGCGAATCTCCATCGACGCTACCAAAATTTCCTTGACCATCAACAAGAGTGTAACGCATATTCCAATCTTGGGCCATTCTAACCAAAGCGCCATAGACAGAACTATCACCATGCGGATGATATTTACCTAAAACCTCACCTACAACACGTGCACATTTTTTATACGGTTTATCACTTGTATTGCCAATTCCCATCATACCATAAAGGATTCTTCTGTGTACGGGCTTAAATCCATCACGAACATCCGGTAATGCACGGGCAACAATAACAGACATTGAATAGTCTATGTAAGAGGATTTCATTTCCTCTTCAATATTAATTTTTATAATTCTGTCTTGATCAAATGTGTTATTATCCATTTATTTTTTATTGTATTAATTTTCTATAAAATGCCATTTAAGGCCATTTCCTTTAGCTTTAAGACATTTTTATCATTTTTTAGCGTGCTAAATTAACACATTTTTTCGACCTACAAAAATCATTTGACGTAAAACGAGTAATTTTAAACTTTATTATAGACACGAATAATATTCAAGTACACAAACATCTTTTTTATTAACATAAAGTTTAAGGCATACCATAGTGATTGTCATGTAATTCATTCTACCAGATTCGTTTCACAAGTATTCTCATTATATCCCAATACGTATTATCATTTTCACATTATCGTATTCGTTTTTGAAGCAATATTTTTTGTTTGTAGTTACTACTAGTCCCCTCAAAAAACACGAATGACAATTTTCCTTTTCAGGATTACAAAAGTAGATGCATAGCCCACCATTTTATTGGGTGAGCCCATACACCGGCTCAGAAAAACTCATGCCGATATAAAAAAAGAGATTATCTCAATTATGAGATAATCTCTTTGTAGTGGATAGGGGAATCGAACCCCTATGCCAAGATTGAGAATCTTGTATCCTAACCATTAGATGAATCCACCATATTTTTGCGGAAGCTGGGGGATTCGAACCCCCGGTACGATAAACTCGCACGGCAGTTTAGCAAACTGCTGGTTTCAGCCACTCACCCAAACTTCCATTCCGAACTATTGCATCGGAAGCATTCTCGCTCAAATGCGGTTGCAAAGGTATGAATTTATTTTTATCTATGCAAATTTTTTAGCATATATTTTTACCATAACAAAGAAAAAAATTATTTTCATATCATATTTAGCTAATTCAAACAAACTATTTTTTACGATAAAACCAGCCAAACCTGGAACTTTTTAAATTGGCATTACATAGTCGTTAAGTACATTATTTTCATAAAATGCACACTTTTATCGCAACCTTAGCAGTTTTATAAAGAAGTAGCTCACCAATGATATATTCACCCTCAAGCTGATGTGCATCAATAACCAACGACATATAAAGTCAAGCGCCATGCGGCTTACAGTCAGCATCAACTACCCCAACAGCACGAGCCATACGAAGCCGATGTCCCGGTTCTTTACGCCCACGTCGACTATCGCCTGCGTCAAGAACGGCAGCACAAGTTGCAGAAGGCAGCCCAAGGCAAACCCCACGGCTATCTGCCCGAAGTACTTTCTGTACTTCTTCAGGTAGCCGAACAGGAAGCGGAACGAACGGTTTTCGCCGCAGTCACCTGAATTTTTCATGCGGTCGTAAAATGCCGGAGTGGTTTCTATCAGCATTGCCACGCCCTTGTCGCCTCCTTCCGAGTGCGTGCTGATCCAGTGTTCCTCCATTTCTTCTGCCGAGCGTGTCAATAGTCCCTTGCCCGGGTCGGCTATGTAGAACTTCTTGCCGTTTTTGCTTATGCGGTACAGCACCACGAAGTGGTTTTGATTCCAGTGCAATATGCAGGGTAACGGCATGTTGCGCAACTGCTCCGGCCCAAGCCTTCCGCAAATTGTATGCAGCCCAAGACGTTCCGCTGCCTCGCTCATGCCCAACAGCGATACACCTTCATTCGTGGCGAAGCACAGCCGTGACAGGTATTCCAAGCTGTATTCCGCCCCGTAATGCTTGCATATCATGCGCAGGCAGGTCGCTCCACACTGCATTGCGTCATGCTGGATGTATACTTTAACGTGAGTTCGACGAAAATTAGAATAATGCAAGTTGGTTGTCGAAACATCTTTCAGCCCTTATGCATGGCTTTTTTGGGAAACAGCAATATGCTGCCACGGCTCCGAGCGTATTGACAATGAAATTATCAAACGACCTGTGCCTGGAATGTTCTACCTGCGCAATGTTCTTCAACTCGTCGTTTACGGTTTCAATGATGGCCCTCCTCCTCAACAAGAGCCTGTCTGACATACTCATCAGCGCACCCCTCATGTTGTTCTTCAGTTTCGTGACCAACTGTATGCCGTCGACAAAAAGACGCTCAAACAGGCGTTTGCTTATATAGCCCTTGTCTGCCACCAGTTTGCCGTACAAGAACTCCACGAAGGCCTTGTATTCAAGAGGTTTCCTGTCATCAACGTCTCCCGGTGTTATCATGAAGTTCAGCAGCTCCCCTTTCTCATTGCATACGATGTGCAGCTTGAAGCCGAAGAACCATCCCATGGAGCATTTGCCTCTCTGCGCTATACCGCGGAACACCTTATGGATATGGATGCGCTGGTTGCGGCACACCCTCAACGGGGTGCTGTCCACAAAACTGACACCTGTACAACGCCCCAACAGGACTTTATAAATATGGCCAGCGGCACGGCCACTTCTTTCTGAAGTTCCACAAAACGGTTGTATGACACTGTGTTTGGAAACATGTCGCGCATCCCGTTACATACCTTTTCAAGGTAAAAGTGCTTCATGCAGCGGTAGCCGGAGCAATGGAACAGTATTATTATCAACATCACTTCGGACTTCGACATCCTGCCGGAACGGTGGTAACGGCGCTTCAGGGTGTTACCGACACTGTATTTTTCCATTTGGGAGTCAAAAAACTTGCAGAAATCATCTGCCATACAAAATAATTCCGTAACTTTGTCATCGGTGAGCATAGCGATTATTGTTTGTAGTCCTTTGTAATTCAGCACTATAAAGATACAACAATTTTCGCTAATCACCAACTTTTAGGGGTGACTTAAATTCGTCGAACTCACGTTAATTTAAACTTTTTCATTACGTAATTAATTTGGCACGGTCTTGCCTAGAACGTCGGAATCTCTCTCGTGCTTCTGCTTACGCTCGGCAGATTTTCTTTCTTGATTTTGCTTCCTGCACTGAAGTTCCACGCTAATGATAATTGTATGCGCGAGCTTGAATTTTCATCACCCCGTTTTATAGTCCATCCGTCTCCTTTTACGGTTATCTTGTTATGATTATACAACATGTTCGACCAACTCAAGCTTACGTCCATTTTCCCTTTGAAAAGTGAAAGTCTGCCGCCCAGGTCTATATTATATCTTGCATTTGACGCGTAGCTTGCGCTTTTTGATTTTGTCGCAGCCCAAAAGCCGAGAGTCAGGCTAAAGTTCTTGGATAAGGTAAAATCGTTGTTACTGTTGAATATCGCCTGCATGTTGTGATAACCGCCCTGCGGCAGACTTTCGTTCATATATATGCCATACAAGGTGGTGTTGCAGTACCAGAACTTGAAGATGCGTCCCGAGTAGTTTATCCTTATCCTGTGTCTTCGCCTCTGCCCCGTGTTCTCCGGGCGAGTATAATATACGCCCAGATGTCTCTCGTCCTGGTGCATCATGACGTTAACCATGTCGCTGCCATAAGTAAAATCATAAGACAACGACCATTCCCTGCACGGTGAATAAAACACTTCTATGTTGTCATAATTTTCCTTGTTCAGCCCCGGATTGCCTATGCTGTAGACGTTCTCTCCCTGCCATGATATTGACGGCAACAGGTAGTTGTAATTGGGCAGCGAGTAGTAATGCCTGTAGCTTACGTAGACATAGTGCATCTTCGCCTTGTTGAACGTCCATTGACCGAACAGCGTGGGGTAAACGCCGTCCTCGTATTTATATACATTGTTCGTTTTGTCAAGAAAGTCGTGAAAGTCACTTTCCGTACCGTGATAAGTCAGCCCGGCGCGCACGTACAGTTTTTCGTTGAACGTTGCAGAATATTGCGCCCACGCCTCATAGTCCGAACCATAATTAGTGTAACGTCCGTCGTCTATATATCCCAATGCCGCCGTCCCTATGTCATTGTGACGGTCTGCCATGTAAGCATACCAAAGCCCGGCCGTCAGTCTCATAATTTTGTTGATTTGCCAATACATTTGCGGCTTTACCGAAACCATGTCCATGTCTGCATCCTCGTGAGCCGGGTCGGCGTAGCCGTTATAGTCATAATTCTCATTATTCCTGTCCTTGTTCTTGCTGTATTCGGCTAATAATTGCACAAAGCTGCCGTCGTTGCCGAAGCCCTTGCGCAGGTGCAGGCCCACGCTATAACTTTGCAGCCTCTTGTCGTTGTGGTAAATCAGGTTGTCAGCCCCTGTCACGCTGTTGTTACTATACTTTTCTTTCAGCAGATAAGCCCCGCCGTACACGTCTATGCGGTCAGTCTTGTTGAACGCATACCTTAACGACAGGTTGTCCTCGAAAGCCCGGTCCCTGTTCACTGCATCATTCACCGTAGGCTCTTGCCCGTCGCCGTTGTCCTGCTTATTTTTAATTGTATAATGGCTGTACGGACACACTCTCAACATGTTGCTTATGCTGAACTTCCCTTTTGAATAAAGCAGGTTGAGCCTCGGCGAACCGTCCACATAACCATACTTGTCGGCCTGTCCGTAAAACGACAACGAACCGAGCAGTCCACCTGTTTCCCGCAGATACACCTTAACCACTCCGCCTGTGGCGTTTATGCCGTAAGAGGCATCAGCCTGAGGCACCACCTCTATTCTTGAAATCATTGATGGCGACAACGCCTTCAGCTGGTCGAAAGATATCCGCCTGTCGTCCAGATAAAACAGCGTGTTGTCCCGGCCCTGCACTTTTATACTTTTGTCTGTAACGTCGAGATTGCGCACGTTTTTCAGAAAATTCAAAAACGTCTGCCCTTTTGCCAACGGGTTGCCTGCCACGCGTATCACAGTCTCTCCCGTCAACTTTACATCGGTGTAACGAGCCATCACGGTGACCTCGTCGAGCATCTTGGTCAAAGTCTTCATCCTTATATTGCCAAGACGCTTATCACTGTTGACTTTTATCCTATTCCTGTAATCGTCACAACCCACATAAGTTACGGTCAGCTCATAATCCCCGGCAGAAACTGCGCTAAACTCAAAACTGCCATCATTGCCAGTCGCAGCGCGCCGGACCGTCATGCTGTCGCCAACACTTGCAAGCTCCACATTGGCACCGGGCAACAACTTTCCGTCGCCGTCGGTCACTTGCCCTGATAAAACATATCTGCCTGTTTGCGGATAAACCTTGATTCCGGTGAAAAACAACAATACTGTTATAATTAAAGTAAGCCTTATTTTCATGCCTTATGGATTTTTATGATATCTCGTTGTTTAATGATTTCAACACAGTCGCCTTATTGCATTCAGGTTATGACTTTTCAATTTTTTTTGAATGCACGATATCGAAAACAGACAACTCGGCAACAAATTGCATTTAAAGCATTCTTTTCTAAAGAAAAAAGGTGTTGCCGTTGATGCCGATTGTCGGCTTTCTTATAGGTGCGAATGACGGATGATTACCTTTATGAGGGTCATCAGTACATTACAAGATCACCTGCATTTGTAGATATTCCATATTGCCAGGATAAACCACGTCTTGCGCCGTTACGTTAGCTGTGGCGAGTACCGCAAGTAATAATGTAATTAAATGTTTCATAATGTTATTATTTCGTTTTTTTATTCAATGCAAAGTAACGGCTTTTTCATGACCCGTACAAGCTTTTTGTCGGTTGAAAGTTCCCAAAAGTTCACCATGAAAAAATCCTGCGGTTTGTGAACAAGTTCACAAACCGCAGAGTGTAAAAGCATAACAAGTTGATTATAAGCTGTTTATGTAGGCGTCAAAATCTTTTGACGAGCCGTTGCGCCCCGTTAACTTTTTATAAAGCTTCTTGCGGACGTTGGCTATGCTGGATTTAGAAGTATTCATCAAAATGCAGATATCCGATGGCGTAAAGCCCGTTCTTATAAGCATGCATACCTGGTATTCGTACTCGTTGACAATGTTATCAATTTTGCTGAACCCTTCCTCGCCAGCGAAAAGTTCCTTCAGCCGGCTTATTTCTTCCTTTGTCATGGGCGTGAAATCATGCTTTGCGTGATGTTTCAGCTGCTTGACAATAGGTTTGTCAGAGTATTTGTTTATGTTGTCCATCCTGGTCTTTACCTTTTCGTATTTTTGTTTCTCCTGATATAACTGGTCTATCTGGGCGTCTTTTGCCTCTATCAGTCTGTTGAACTCTGCTTTCTGCCTTTCGCTCAGGTCATGAAGCTCGTCACGTGACCGCTTCAACTCGTGTATGTAACTTTCGTCGGTTTTTCTTTGCCGTTCTATTTCGTCGGTTTTTTCCTTTATCATCCGTGCCATTTCCGCCTGCTGTTTTTCATTGACGGTATACAGTTCCAAGCGCGCCTTCTCAAGTTCGTCTATGCTTCTTTCATACTTTATAACCTCCATTCGGCGTGCCCGCCTTTTCTTTCTTATATAAATAGCCACGCATATTGCTAAAATTGACACCACAAGGGCTATTATAATAGTGGTCAACCTTGCGCTTAGCGCTTTCCTTTTATATACCTCGGCTGACAGCTTGTATTCATTATAGTTGTACATTGCCCGCATCTGCTGCAGATGCGTGGTGTTCATTTCCGCGTACATCGAGTCTGTCGTTATACGGGCAAGTTCTGCGTATTTTGCTACCGAGTCGGGGATGTGCCGTTTTTTATAGACATCCTCTAAACCTTCATAGCTGTCCTTACAGTTGAAATGGCTATTAGTGTTACCCAAGCATTTCCTGAAATAATATTCAGCTGAGTCAATCTTGTTAAGCTTGAACATATATATGCCTTTGTCAACATAATAGGCTTCACGCCCTTTCTCGATGTTTCCGATGCTGTCAATAAGTCCACTCTCTTTTTCGAATATGCCAATACAGCGTTTAGCTGCGGCAAGGTTGCCACGCTTTGCCAACATACTTACAAGTGACCATACCGATATTGCTGCTTCCTTATCATACCCGTGATTTTTGTACATGCCGTACAGTTTTGACCTTATATCGAAAGCCTTGGCATCTTGCCCTTGGTTAAGGTAAATGTTGGAGCGTTGCTCCAGCGTGATTATGGCATTGAGTGTGTCTTTTGCCGCCATTGCGAATTTTAGCGCAAGGGCGTTCTCTGTCATAGCGTCCGTCAATGCGTTTTTGGCCATCAGTTGTAAAGCCGTATGCACGTGAACCTTATGCAGTGTGCGCCAGTCGCAGCCGGCGTCGGTCGTGTCAGCTGCCTCGGCCGCAAGGTGTAGGTAGCGCATGGCCTCCGGCGAATTGCCTTTACCTATATAATAACATCCGAGGATGTAGTTTGCAAGCATCCTGTCGTTGGCACTGCCGTGGCGGTCAAAATACTTCACGAGACTTGCAAGCGTGTCTGTGTCTAACGGACAATCCAGCTTATTGAGCGCCTTCATCCTTAACAGCAGCAATTTCATCCTGCCGTTGCGGCTCATTCCCTTATCGGCACGGGCCACGCTGTCTATAAATCTTACCGCTTCCTGTTGGTTCACTTCCGTCAATGAATCTGCCGTCGCAACATTGCGCATCACCTTTGTATCGCCGCATGATAAGAAACATATCAGCGCAACGCATACAGGTATTAGCGTAATAATGATTTTATGATATACAAAAAGCCGTTTTCCTGACATCTGGTTATGTTCTTAACAATAATACTGATTTATGCCTAACGTACGGCAAAGATAGCTAATTTTCTCATAACAATGGCGAATGTTTTTGTTTTAACTCACAAAAGGCGTCCTGACGGAACGAAACAGTTCAACATTATTATAGCTACTTTCTATAAACATTATGATGAAATCCTAAACTTCTACAATAACCGTTCGTCTAATGCAGCTGCTGAATCATTCAATGCCAAAATAAAACTCTTCAGGGCAAATCTGCACGGAGTTACAGACAAAAGATTCTTCCTTTTCAGTATTGCGATGCGGCATGGATATCCTCACTAATTTTCTACTGCCCTATTTAGAATTATAAAATTATATGCATAGCCCCCTATTCTAAGTTTATCGGGTGAGCCGAAATCAAGCGAACGGGAGGTCGTAGGACTCCTCTCCATACACATCTTTTAAAAAAGCCGCAAACTCTTTCGAGTAGCGGGTTCCTTCTTCCTTGACATCATCATAGGGAGCCGTAAAGCATTTGCCCGTACGGAGGTCTTTCCACCTGCGACGTCTCACAATCAGGTCTACAGCCTTGTCACGGATCGGAAAGTCACGGACGGTAACAGGGGCAAGAAATCCTTTGGATTCTATATTCGGATCATTGACATACTCTGCGGAAGCGATTTCGTCCAAATAGATGAATAGCGTTTCTGCATTACTTTCTACTTTTACTACTGTAAAACGAGATAATATATTGGATGGCAGCATGAAGCTTACCAAAGACTCTAACATTGAATTTTCCATGATGCAAAGATAAGATTTTTTTCTTTCTTCCCCCACTATTTATCGAGTGAGCCAATTTAATGGGGATATTTGTTGAAATTCCATAGAAATTCCGACCTTTGCAATATGGAAACGAATCAATTGGAAGTGTTAGCCCGTCTGGTGCTGCCTTCAGAAATACTGGATTATTTTAGTATAGTAAGTGTTGAAGAATCTTCGAGTGAGATTCATATTCATCTTGATGAATTAATGAATTCTGAATTATCTAATGATATCCATTTTGAGTCAAAGGGTTTTATGAGTCCTGTCAACATTACGGATTTCCCAATCATTAGTGTTCGAAAGATTTTAACTGTCTGAAAATCAGCTATTTATTTGCATATG
>ENA-ORRQ01000343-ORRQ01000343.1-human-gut-metagenome-genome-assembly--contig:-NODE-343-length-48086-cov-5.119131_pt1 | contig 48086 bp, 39 predicted proteins | sample MGYA00242177_ERZ509138 | MGnify/ENA primary metagenome ERZ509138 (study PRJEB26280, sample SAMEA2338628) | human gut metagenome | biome: human gut; feature: human-associated habitat; material: faeces... | reverse complement strand
GGAGCTGGAACTTCTGCCCGCTACCCTGCCGGACGCCCTGCGCGACATGCTCGCCGACTACCGCCACCAGATAGAGGCGCTCGACTCGCTGCCCGAGGCTGGGCAGGCGTCGCAGAGCGCCAGCGCCATGAGGGCGCAGGTGGCTCATCCCTCGCGCCGTTTCGTTGCGCCCCTGCTGCCCACGGCGTGGAACCAGAAAGACCCGTACAACCAGCTGTGCCCCGTCTACAACAACAGCGACGGGTCGTCGAGCGGCGCCCGGTCGGCCACTGGATGTGTGGCTACGGCGCTGGGACAGATGATGGCGTACTATCGCTACCCGTCGGCGACGATGGCAGACATCCCCTCCTACTCGTTCACCAGCGGCGGCAAGAGCATCAGGATGGATGCCGTAGCCAAGGGCACCAAGATAGACTGGAACAACATCAGAAATACATACTCGGCAACCAACACGGAGGCAGAAAAAACCGCCGTGGCGCAGCTCATGGTCATCCTGGGCACGGGATGCCAGATGGCGTATGGCGCAGCCTCGGCGTCAAACATGCAGATGGGCGTACAGCTGCTGCGCGACAAGATGGGCTATGACGAGACCGTGCGCAACGTGTGCCGCACCAGTTATACGCAAGCCGAATGGACAGACCTGCTCTACCGCGAGGTCGCCGAGGGCAGGCCCGTGGGCTACCGGGCCAACTCGACCCTACGCGGCGGCCACGCCTTCGTCATCGACGGCTACGACACCGCCGACCTCTTCCATGTCAACTGGGGCTGGGGCGGTTCGAGCAACGGATATTTCCGCATCAGTGTGCTCTACCAGTCGGAAGCCACCGGCGTGAGCACCGCCAACGGCAAGGGCTTCTCCCTGGAGCAGGAAGCCATCATCGGGGTGAAGCCTAACGACGGGATAGACAGCGGCATAGACGGCACGCCGACGCTCTCGGTACGAAACATCAGCGTGAAGGGCAGCTCCATCTCAACCACCTTTACCAATTTCACAGGCTCTGCGCAGACCGGCTCGGTGGGCATAGGCGTCATCTCAGCCAATGGCTCCATCACCAAACTGGCGTCTTCCGTGGTGTTGCTCCAGAATAACTATGAAATCGAAAGGACTTTCTCTGTCAACAACCTCGTTGACGGCACCCACCGCATCATTCCCATCTGGAAACAGATAGGAGGTAGCAAGTGGTCGGCTTGCTGCGACGCAAGTCATGAGTATATCGAGGCTGTATCGGCTGGGGGCAAGGTGACGCTGACCCGCCATCCGCTCAACAATGCCAAACTGAGCGTCAAGGAGTGGTCGTTTGTCAACAACCGCGTGGCGCGCGTGGAGCAACATGTCAAGGCGGTCATCAGCAATACCGGCGACGACTATATAGGCGACCTCTACCTCTTTGCCAGCACCAGCGCCACAACCAAAGGCTCGCCAGCAAGCACAGGCGGCGTATCGCTCGTGGGCGGAAAGGACAACGAGGTGACCATGACCTTCACTCCCACCGCTGCGGGAACATACTATATATGGCTCGCGCGCGACAAGAACGGCACGCAGGTGGTGGGCTCGACCCAGGTAGTCATCACCACGACCGACACGCAGGCGGTAAACCTCTCGGTGGGATATGTGGCTTACGACAATATGGTGGGCAACAAGGTGTATGGCAACTACCGCCGTGCCACCATCATCCTGAACAACAAGGGTACAGCCGACTACAACGGCAATGTGGTGGTGACACTCTACCGAGGGCAGATAGGCGGACGCACGCTGTCGCCCCTGGTCACCAAGTATATCAGCATCAAGGTGAAAGCGGGTGAGCAGACACGCTCAGTATGCCGCTTCGACGGCCTGCAGACGGGCTACAAGTATGCACTGCGACTCTTCTATGAGGGAACCAAATCGGCGCTCGACAACAACAACCCCAACGCCATCTACTCGCGCGAGCAGCATCCTGGCATCATCTTCTACCATGCCGACGGCACCACCTCGGCACAGGTTCCTGCCGCCGCCATAGACGGAGGCAGTGCCATGGCGATAGATATGCGTGGTGTGACGGGCATCAACGCCATCGCCCCATCGACCAACCCCAATGCGCTGTATCTCATAGACGCCACAGCCACGGTGCCCTCGACATTGGCGGGCAAGAACGTGGTGAGCGGCACCTACGCCGACCGCATCACACTCACCGACGGCTATCCCTTTATGACGCCCGTGGCGTTCACGGCGGGCAGCGTGAGCTATAGCCGCACCCTGGCTGCCGAAGCAAAGAGCGAGAACAACTGGCAGACGCTGGCGCTGCCCTTCGCCCCCACCGACATCAGTTGCGAGGGTGAGCGGGTGAGCATAGACCAGAGCCGTCTCTACCTGCGACGCTACGCGGGACAAAACCAGACGCTCGCCCCGATATTCGAACCCGCAGCAGCCATCACTGCCGCCGAGCCCTTCGTCATCAAGGGTGCCGGCACACTCAAGGGCAAGACGCTCACCTTCAGCGCCGTCAACGCGCAGATAGACGCGTCGCAACGCCTGAGCGCCGAGACCGACGACTACCGCTTCAAGGGCACCACCTACAGGCCGTCGGTGGCAGCCAGCTTCACGCTCAACACCCACAGCAATGCTTTCGACTACCACAGCGAGGCGACACAGATAGCGCCGTTCCGCGCATATTTTGTGCCGACAGCTGAGCCTGCCGAGGGAGAGAGCATCGTGATAGAAGGCACCACATCGGGCATCGACGCCACATGGGCAGAAGGCTCAACCGTGGCGGTCTACACCCTCACGGGAGTCAAGGTGGGCACAGCGCGCATAGAGGGCCAGGCGGTCAACCTGACGGGCTATCCGCAGGGCGTTTACATTGTGGGCGGGAGAAAGGTGGTCAAGGCTGCCAGGTAAACTGCCTACGGCGCCACAACCCGCAGCCCGACAGGCGGGCTGACGACAGAGACGACGACAATCATGCTATTTCATATACTCAATACTACCATTGCGCCACCCGCGCGCATGAACGACCCATTCAGTTACCAGCCCCATGCGCTGTGCATCGCTGCTGCCGGAGAACTGCAGCGCAGTCTGCCGGAAATCATGAGCAGATACCCCGAAGAGCGGGGCAAGATGTTTGGCGTGCTGGTGGTAAGGCGGGGCGACGACTTGGGCTATCTGCAGGCTTACAGCGGACAACTGGGCGGCAGCTATCCGCTCACCGACGACTTTGTGCCGCCGGTCTACGACTATCTCGCGCCCACCGGACACTTCAAGCAGACCGAGCGGGAGATAAGCGCCATCAACCACAGCCTCAAGGCCATGGATGCCGACAATGGCAGCCTCGTCCGAGAGCGCTGCCAGGTGATTGAAGCCTGTCGCGACCGCCGTGTGGAGGCTTGGCGCAAGACGATGGAGCAGTCCAAGCGGCGCCGCGACCTGCTGCGCCCCACCGCCGATGAAGAGACGGCGCGCAGACTCGTCCGCGAGAGCCAGTACCAGAAGGCGCAGCTGCGCCGCATCAGAGAGCGGTGGACTGTGGTCATCGGCGCGGTAAACCGCCGACAGGAGAGGGAGCGCGAAGAGCGACAGCGGCTCATCGCCAGGCGACGCGAGATGAGCGACAGCCTGCAGCACTGGCTCTTCGACCGCTTTGTGATGCGCAACGGCCGTGGCGAAGAGGCTTCCATCGCCGACATCTTTGCCCACTACGACCCGCAGCGTCCCTACCTCACCCCACCGGGCGGCACGGGCGAATGTTGCGAGCCCAAGCTGCTGCAATATGCCTACAGGATGGGCTTGCGCCCGCTGTGCATGGCGATGTTCTGGTGGGGCGAGAGTCCCGAGGGAGAGATACGCCATCACCTGCATTACTACCCGGCTTGCCAGAGCAAGTGTAGGCCCGTGCTGAGCTACATGCTGCAAGGAATAGAGGTGGAAGACAGCGGCGACGCGCCCGACGCCCATCGGCTGGACATCGTCTATGAAGACGAGTGGCTCGTGGTGGTAAACAAGCCGGCTGGCATGCTGAGCGTGCCGGGCAGACAGGAGCGCGAGTCGGTGGCATCCATCATGCGCCGGCGTCATCCTCATGCCACGGGACCTATGGTGGTACACCGGCTCGACATGGACACCAGCGGACTGATGATAGTGGCGCTCACCACCGAGGTCTACCACCGGCTGCAGCGCCAGTTTGCCAGCCGCGAGATAGACAAGACCTATGTGGCGCGGCTCGAGCCTTCGGGCACTACCGTGGCTGCCGAGGGCGAGATAAGGCTGGCTCTGGCGCCCGACGCCGATGACCGTCCGCGACAGCGGGTAGACGACGCCGAAGGCAAGGACGCCCACACCCGATACCGCATGACCGGCGACGACCGCGTGGAGCTGCATCCGCTCACGGGACGCACCCATCAGCTGCGCGTACACTGCGCCCACAGCCGTGGTCTCGGCCGCCCCATCCTTGGCGACCCGCTCTACGGTCATGGCGGCGACCGCCTCTACCTGCATGCGCAGTCGCTCTCCTTCATCCACCCCGTCACGGGCAAGCCCATGACGGTCTGCTCGCCGCCACCGTTCTGACCCGACAGACAGAAGGCCCGCTCTCCTCACAAGGGAAAGCGGGCCTTCTGCGTATGGTGGCGCCGGGCGGAAGCCGCGACGGCGGTTCAGACAAAGAACATGATGATAATCTGGGCGATGATGACTCGCACGAACATGCCGAGGGGATAGACCGACGCATAGCTGACCGAAGAGGTATCACCCTGAAGCGTATCGTTGGCATAGCCCAAAGCCATGGGGTTGGCCATACTGCCGCAGAGCACGCCGCAGATGGTACCAAAGTCGTAGCGGTGCATGCGCAGCATGATGATACCTATTATTAATATAGGTATAAGCGTGAGCAGCGCACCGATACCTATCCACATGAGGCCCTCGGGTCGGATGAGCGTATGGAAGAAGTCCTTGCCAGCCTCGAGACCCAGACAGGCGAGGTAGAGCGACAACCCGAACTTGCGCAGGATGAGCGACGCGCTGCGGGTGGTGTAGGAGATGAAGTGGGCCTTGGGGCCAAGAGCGCCGACGATGATACCCATGATGATGGGGCCACCGGCTATGCCGAGGCGCACGGGGGCTGCGGCACCGGGGATGGCGATGGGGATGGAGCCAAGCAGCAGACCGAGCACCACGCCGAAGAAGATGCTGCCGAGATTGGGCTCGTTGAGGGTCTGCACTCCGTTGCCGATAAACTTCTCCACATTGTCGAGCGACTTGGGGGTACCGACGACAACGACACGGTCGCCATACTGCAGGCGCAAGTCGTCGGTGGCAAGGAGCTTCAGGTCGCCGCGCAAGACACGGCTCACGTTGACACCATAGGTGGAACGCAGCTGGAGGTCTACCAGATGCTTTCCATTGAGTACCTTGCGCGATACGACGATGGTGCGGCTCGCCACTTCTGAGTCTATATGGTTCCAGTCTATCTTGCCCTCGTTCCAGTTGGTATCACACTCGTGGCCGAAGAGGATGGCCATGGCGTTGCGGTCGTGCTTGTTGGTGATGACGAGCAGCTTGTCGTGCATCTTCAGCACGGTCTGCGCAAAGGGTACTATCACTTCCTGTCCACGCCAGATGCGCGAGATGATGAAGTGCTCGTGGGAACTCTGGGCGAAGTCCTCAACCTTCTTGCCGTCAAGGGCGGGGTTCACCACTTCATATTCGCCGATATAGGTATGGTCGGCCTCGTCGCGCGAGCGCACCTTGAGGTCGGCGGGGCGCACCAGGAAGCGGCGCAGCACCACCATCACCAGGATGACACCCACCACACCGAAGGGATAGGTGACGGCGGTACCCAAGGCGAGCGACCCGGCGGGTTTGCCCACCTGATGCAGCGCCTGCTGGGCGGCACCCAGCGCAGGGGTGTTGGTCGTGGCTCCGCAGAGCAGACCCACCATGTCGGGCAGATTGACTCCGGTGAGCGGCACCAGCACGATGGCGAAGAGCGTACCCAAGAGTATCACGCCCAAAGACCACAGATTGAGGGACAGTCCTTCACGACGGAGCGAACCGAAGAAGTTGGGGCCCACGCTGAGACCCAGCATATAGACAAAGATGACCAGTCCGAAGGTCTCGGCGTAAGCCAGACTCTCGGCATCGACGGTCACGCCGATATGTCCGGCAAGAATACCAATAAAAAACACGAAAGCCACGCCCAACGACACGCCCATCAGGCGCACCTTGCCCAAGGCGAGGCCCAAGGCGCATATCAATGACAGCGCGATGATGGTGTGTACAGGCGAGTTGCCGGTCAGTATTTCAGTAATCCAGTTCATACCAATAACGTTTCAACCGACAAAGGTAGTAAAAAGTAAACTTGTGGGAAAGCAAAAACGCTAAAAAATAATGGAATAAGCCCAAAACCACAGCGGGCTGGGGCAAAAGGGCATGGCAGAGGGCATGGTGCGCACCTCGGGCATAGTCGCGACGGGCTGCGGCATGACTTGCTCAGCGCTGCCGCAGTTCGATGCGGAACACGGTGCCCACGCCGGGCTCGGAACTCTTGACATAGATGCGGCCGTGGTGGTATTCCTCGACGATGCGCTTGGCGAGCGAAAGGCCCAGTCCCCATCCGCGACGCTTGGTGGTAAATCCGGGGCGGAACACGTTGCCCACATCCTTCTTGGGGATGCCCTTGCCCGTATCGGCAACCTCTATCCACACGCCCTTGGGCGAAGTGCCGGTAGTGATGGTTATCTTTCCGCCGTCGCCGCCCATAGCGTCGACAGCATTCTTGCACAGGTTCTCGATGACCCATTCGAAGAGCGACGCGTTGAGGTTCACCGTCTGGTCGCCCTGGGTATGGCTTACGCTGATGACCACCCGGCGCGAGGTGCGGCGGTCCATATAGTCGACCACGTGACTCAGCGTGGTGTCAAGGCTCACGGGCACAGGCTCGGGGAGCGACCCTATCTTGGAGAAGCGGTCGGCAATGAGTTGCAGACGCTTCACGTCCTTGTCCATCTCGGGTATCAAGTCGTCGTCGGGATAGTTTTCGCGCAGTATCTCGACCCACGCCATGAGGCTGCTGATAGGAGTACCCAGCTGGTGGGCGGTCTCCTTGGACAGGCCCACCCACACGCGGTTCTGCTCGGCCCGCTTCGAGGTGAGCAGGGCTATCACCGCCACGCCCACGAAGAGCAATACTGCTCCTATTTGTATATAGGGATAGACGGCAAGGCGTTTCAGCGTGAGCGAGTCGTCATAGCACACGTAGATATAGCCATCGGCATGGTCTTCGTCGAGATAGATACGGATGTAGTGGCCACCCGCCTTGAGCCGCGAAGCCATCTGCGCGACATAGGCGGTGCTGTCGGCATCGTGGCGGCGACCAGTATCCACATTGCGCACCGTCTGCACCCTCCCCTGCTGGTTGAGCGCGATGACGGGGATGGTGTGGTTCTCGTCTATCACGCGCAGCACCAGATTGAGGTCGGTATTCTCGTCGGCGGTGTTGAGCGAGCGCATAGCCTCTGCCCACACCCCCATCTTGTTGTGCTCCTCGGCTTCGAGGTCGCGCGTCAGCCGGTGAGACACCATCACCGAGGCGACAGCCATCAGTATGGCTATCACCACCAGCACTATCTTTACCTGTCGTATGCGGTCTGTCCATTTCATATCTTATAGGTATAACGCTCAAATGATACCATTTAGTACATTAATGAGGCTAAAAAAATGCGCAGAAACCCTAAAAAACGCGCTGTAAACTATAATAATTGTCAAAACCATGAATTTTCTTTTGATGAAAATCAATTATATCCCTCAAAAATAGTACTTTTGCAATGGATAAAAGTTATTCCGTCATTCTCATAACATCTCTACCTGAGTCCGAGAGGATGAGGAGCAGAGACAGGGACATTAATAGTATTTTACGGAATACAGTCACTGATGGAGAGTTAGTTAGTTTTAAGTTTTTTTGTGGCGGCCTGAGGAATTTAGGTAAATGTGAAGTGTTCTCGAGGCCGTCGGGGATTTGAAATCATAAGCTCGATGGAGCTACAGATGGATAGTTCCCAGGTCATGAGGCGTCGTTGAGGCGCCAACTTGGTCAAGAATTATAAGGAGATGGTTTCGGTAGCGACTGAAGCCACCTCCTTTTCTTTTATCCCTATCGCGGGGATGGCGGCAGCCACATCAGGGCTCACCCGATAAACCATGGGGATAATTCTTTGGTTCTATAGATTATTTATACCTTTGTACCATGAATAATCAAGGACTTTTAGCATTGGCACAGTTAATTCTGCCATCAGAGATACTTTCAAATTTTGAAGTAGTACGTGTAGAAGAAGAGGCATCCCTTATTCGCATCTATCTTGACGAATCGGTTAAGGCTGAATATAAAGAGAATACAGAGATTGAATCCAAAGGGTTCTGTGACGCCGCAACTATACGTGACTTCCCAATACGCGACAAAGGCGTTGATTTAATTGTCAGAAGACGCAGATGGTATGACAAGCAGAATAATCGATACTTCTCCGACTCTTATAACCTAAAGGCAGAAGGGACCCGCTACTCAAAAGAGTTTGCGGCTTTTTTAAAAGGAGTGTATGGAGACAATTCCTACGACCTCCCGTTCGCTTGACCGCTATTATCACATAAACGGTGATACGTTTGAAAAGCAATACAAGGAAGTACTCAGCGGCTACCGTGAATGGTCAGAACTTTCACATGCAGAAGACTGGCTTGTCTTTCCCGAAAACATAGGTGAAAGCCTCTGCATTGACGAAACGGCTCCAAGCAATGGCGAGTTGTACACGATAGTAAGCAACAGATCTTCACGTGGAGGCAAAGGTACCATCGTTGCGATAGTAAAGGGTGTGGCGGCAGATGCTGTCACAAAAGCACTTATGCGCATTGGCGAGGACAAGAGACAGATAGTAAAGGAAATAACAATGGATATGTCGAATTCCATGCAGCTTATAGCCAGACGCTGTTTCCCGAATGCAATGCGTACTATAGACCGCTTTCATATACAGAAACTTACATATGATGCCTTGCAGGAGATGCGCATCGCATATAGATGGGAGGCCATTCAAGCAGATACGGAGGCCAGAGAAGAGGCCAAATTCCTGGGCAAAGCATATACTCCAATTGTGCTTGCAAACGGTGACACCCACAAGCAGTTGTTGGCTCGCAGTAGATATCTGCTTTTCAAATCACCCGACAAATGGACGGAAAGTCAGAGGAAAAGAGCAGAGGTGCTCTTTGAAATATATCCAGACCTTAAAGAGGCTTATTCTCTCACACATTCGCTAAGAATGATATTTTCCAAGAATACCATCAAAGATGCAGCAAGACTCTCGCTTGCACGCTGGTACAATAAAGTGGACGATTCCGGTTTTAAGAGTTTCAATGTTATTGCCGCCACACTTTACGAGCATTATGATGAAGTATTGAACTTCTTTGTCAATAGAGCAACTAATGCCTTTGCTGAATCATTCAATGCTAAAATAAAGGCGTTTAGAGCTGCTTTAAGAGGAGTAACGGATATAAAGTTCTTTCTTTTCAGACTTACAAAACTATATGCCTAATCCCCTTGGTTTATCGGGTGAGCCCACATCAGTCGGCACCCGAGCCTCCCTCACGCCCAAGCCCTTCATCGCGCGCGCCGCAGCCATTGCCCCCTCTGGCGTAATCGTCTGCACCATCATGCTCAGCTATCCCCCGTCGACGCTGCAGCATGGGACTGTCTATGTGTTGATGCTCAAAAAATTGAAAACATTATCCTTAATTTTGTACAAATATTAACGCGAAAAGATTTACCTTTGTACACGATAAGAACAGAAACACCTATAGACATCGATGAAGCTATTGATAAAGAATATGGTATGCCCTCGCTGCATCAGCGCAGTCAAGGATATACTCATGTCTGAAGACCTGACGGTCATGTCGATAACTCTGGGAGAAGCGGAGACGGCAGAAAATCTCTCCGACAGCCAGCGCCATGCCGTGGCAGAGCGTCTGCACGCCATAGGATTTGAACTCCTCGACGACCCTCGCAGCCAACTGGTCGAGCAGATACGCATAGCCGTACTGGCATGGGTAAGGATGGACTCCGTGCGACCCAAGCTGTCAGACTATCTGTCCTGTCGGCTTCATCGGGAGTACAGCAGCCTGAGCAAGTTGTTCTCCGAGGTGCGCGGCATCACCATCGAGAGGTTCGCTATCCACCATCGCGTCGAGTACGCCAAGGAGCTGCTATGCTACAGCAGCCTCACTACCAGCCAGATAGCCTACCGGCTGGGGTACGGTTCACCCTCTTATCTGTCTTCGCAGTTCAAGCAGGTGACGGGAATGACGCCTCGGGAGTTTCGCGAGCTGGAGATACACCGGCGTACTGCCCTCGATGCATTATAATAAGGTATAGATACCGGCATTAAGGATAAAGAGATTGTTATTAAGGAAAAAGACTACACAGATGAAAAGAACATTGATTATACTACTGGTAGGTATGCTGGCGACACAGACCCTCTCGGCGCAGCAGGACACTACCACCCAGACCCACGACCTCAAGCAGGTGGTGGTCAAGGCTACCAAGGGCATCAAGGCACGTTACCGCGTGGACAATACTGACCTCATTGGTCAGGGCCAACTGATACGCGCTGCCTGCTGCAACCTGGGCGAGTCGTTCACGACCAACCCCTCGGTCGATGTAAGCTACAGCGACGCTGCCACGGGAGCCCGACAGATAAAACTCCTTGGACTCAGCGGCACCTATGTCCAGATGCTCACCGAAAACATACCCAATCTGCGCGGCGCAGCACTCCCCTACAGTCTTGGCTATGTGCCCGGACCCTGGATGCAGTCGATACAGGTGAGCAAGGGGGCATCGAGCGTCAAAAACGGATATGAGAGCATCACGGGCCAGATAAATATAGAGTTTCTCAAGCCACAGGGTACCGATGGAGTGAGGGCCAATGTCTATCAGGACAGTGAACTGAAGACCGAGGTCAACCTCGATGGAAGCATACACCTCAACAGCCGACTGTCTACAGCCACTCTGCTGCACTTCGAGAACCGACAGATGGACCACGACGGCAATGGCGACGGATTTATGGATATGCCCAAGCTGCGCCAATACAACCTGATGCACCGCTGGGCTTATGTCTCGCCGCGCTGGATTAGCCAGTTGCTGCTGCGGGGGCTCCACGACGAGCGCCGAGGCGGCCAGAGCGCCAAGCACGCCACCATCTCGTCGGCGCCACTCTACGCTACAGCGGTAGAGACCGACCGATACGAGATGCAGTGGAAGAATGGCTTCACCCTGAACGCCGACCACAACACGTCGATAGCCCTCATGCTGCACGGCTCGTGGCACGACGCCGATTATGGTTTCGGCCTCACCCGTTACGATGTGACCCAGAAGAACGGCTATGCACAGTTGATGTTTGAGACCGACATCGATGACCATCACAACATCAGCGTCGGGGCGTCGCTCAACCACGACAACTACGACGAGCGTTTCAACCCGCTCGGTACATTGCCCGACGCCGCGAGCCGGGTGACCCGCGAGACCACTCCGGGCGTCTACGCCCAGTACACCTATAAGTTGGGCGACCGCCTCACGGTGATGCCCGGCGTGAGATGGGACCACTCGAGTCTCTACGGCACCTTCGTCACGCCCCGACTGCACCTCAAGTATTCTCCATCCGACGTGGTGACCCTCCGCACATCGGTAGGCAAGGGTTATCGGTCACCCCACGCCCTGGCAGAGAACACCGCGCTGCTGACAAGTGGCAGAGAGGTCATCGTAAGTCCAGACCTGAAGCAGGAAGAGGCCTGGAACATGGGATTATCCATAGGTCTGAACCTGCCCGTGGCCAACCACACACTCGAGCTGAACGCAGAGTATTACTACACAGACTTCCTGAACCAGATGGTCATCAACTTCGACGGAACCCGGGGCGCCCACACGCTCTCGTTTGAGAACCTTGACGGCAGAAGCTATAGCCACACGCTACAGGTCGATGCCACCTATCCGTTCTGGGACGGCATGTCGGCCACTGCCGCTTTCCGCCTGAACGATGTCCGTTGTACCTACGACGGAGCAAGGCAGGTCAAGCCGCTCACTTCGCGCTACAAGGGGTTGCTCACGCTCTCCTACAAGACGCCGCTCCAACTCTGGCAGTTTGATGTGACGGGCCAGCTCAATGGAGGTGGACGCCTCTACGACCAGAGCCGCTACCCCGCCTACTTCCAGCTGCAGGCGCAGATTACAAGGGAATTCCGCAACATCAGCCTCTATGTCGGTGGCGAAAATCTTACCAACTACAAGATTGCCAACCCCATCCAGGGTGCCCACCATCCCTGGGATGCCGGCTTCGACGCCACTCAGGTGTGGGGACCGGTAACCGGAGCGATGGCTTATGTAGGACTGAGGTTCAAACTGGAAAAGCTATAACGCTACAAATCATTCAAAAAAACTATAGAACATGAAGAAGTATCTTTTAATGGCATGTATGCTTGCGACAGCGGGCAACATGATTGCCAAGGCACCGGCCGACACGCTCACCGTAACCACTCTGCCGCAGATGCACTGCCAGAAATGTGAGAACAAAATCAAGAGCAACATCCGTTTTGTCAAGGGCACAAAGAAGATAGAGACCTCGGTCGACGACCAGCGGGTCACCATCATCTACGACGGCAAGAAGGCCAAGTACGAAGACTATGTCGCCGCCTTCAGGAAGATAGGTTACGAGATAAAGAAGAAGTAACAGAAGCCCCCAAGTCCGGCCCACCGTCATGAAGACGCGACCGGAGACCATAGCAGCCAAGCCTCACCTCGAGCAGTATGTCCGCGCGCCCAGCCCGGCAGCCTTCTATCGGCAGCATACTACCCAGGGTGAGGCTTTTGCGTAGGGCGGCGACAGGGAGGGTAACTCCAGCGGCGTGGAGGGTACCTTGGGCACGCTGGAGGGTACCTTGGGCGAGCTGGAGGGTACCTTGGGAACCGTGGAGGGTACCTCTACCCACAGGCTGACCATCGCCGATATCGGCGGGGGAGCCACTCTTTTCTCGCCCTAATCGTCTCTATCTCTGAAAATTGTCGTATATTTGCAGCTGGCAACTATATACTTATACCCTTTTGGACATGAAGAAGTATCTCATCACCATCCCCCTGCTGATCATTGCCTGCGTGGTGCTGCTCGCAGCCTGCACCGGCAAGCCCCGACCTTTTGTCATCGGCGTGTCGCAATGCTCTGAAGACATCTGGCGCAACAAGCTGAACGACGAGCTCAAGATGGGCGAGTTTCTCAATGACTCGATCATCGTGAAGCTCGCCTCGTCTAACGACGACAATGTCTTGCAGAACAAGCAGATCAACCAGTTTGTCGACGAGGGCGTCGACCTGCTGGTGGTGTCGCCCAACCAGTTGAGCCCGATATCCAAGGCCGTAGAGCGAGCCTACGACAAGGGCATCCCCGTGATACTCTACGACCGCAAGACCAACTCTGACAAGTATACTGCCTTCATCGGCTGCGACAACTATCTGATAGGCAAGTCTATGGGTACGTTCATCGCCCAGCAGTTGCACGGCAAGGGCCGTATCGTCGAAATCACAGGCCTCGAAGGCTCGTCGCCAGCCCTGGAGCGTCATCGCGGATTTATGGATGCCGTCAAGTCCTATCCCGGCATAGAGGTGGTGGCGTCTGAGGGTGGCGACTGGAAGGAGGAGAGCGGCATCCAGGCGATGAAGCGCATCCTGAAGCGCACGCAGGACTTCGACTATGTCTACGCCCATAACGACCGACTCGCCTGGGGTGCCTACGTGGCAGCGCAGCAGATGGGCGTGGGCAAGAGATACAAGTATACGGGCGTGGATGGACTCGCCACCGAGGGCGGAGGTCTGGAGCTGGTGCGCGACGGCGTGCTTGAGGAGTCATACCTTTACCCCACCAAGGGCGACCAGGTGATAGCGCTCGCCATGAAGATACTTACCCACAAGCCCTTTGACAAGGACAACTATCTGAGTACATCCATCATCACCAAGGCCAACGCCGAGCTCACGCTGATGGAAGCGCGCGATGCGGAGAGGCAGTCGCGCAATCTGAAGACGCTCCACAACCAGGTCAACCAATACCTCTCCGACTATAATGCGCAGAAGGTGATGCTCATCGGCCTCGGAGCGTTCCTCCTGGTATGCGTCACCGCCGCCGCCATGATTTTCAGAGGATATATCATCAAGGCTAAACTCAACGAGCAGCTCGCCAAGGCCAACGGAGAACTGGAGGAGAAGAACAAGGAGCTGAAGCGGCTCAACGAGGAGGTGATGGAGCTCACCCACTCGCGCCTGGTGTTCTTTACCAACATCAGCCACGAACTACGCACGCCTCTCACGCTCATCGCCGACCCTGTGGAGATGATGCTCGAAGACTCCAGCATCAAGGGCAGGAGCCGCGAACTGCTCAAGATGGTGCAGCGCAACGCACTGGCTCTGCAGCAGCTCGTGGGCAATATCCTCGACTTCCGTAAGATACAGAACGGCAAGATGGAGCTTAGCCTCAGCCGCTTTGACATCGTCGAGGCGATGAGGGTGTGGACCGACGACTTCCGCCTGACTGCCGAGCGCAAGAAGATAAGGATGGACTGTGCCTCCACAGGCTTCGACACCGACCGCATGATGGTCGCCGACAAGGAGAAAGTGGCGCGCATCGTGTTCAACCTCATCAGCAACGCACTGAAATACACTCCGGCAGGAGGCGAAATCCATGTGACGCTCGCCGCCGAGGCCGACAACATACGCATCGATGTGCGCGACACGGGCAAGGGCATCGCCAGCGCAGAGGCGGACAAGGTGTTTGAGCGGTTCTTCCAGCTCAAGGGCGCCGCAAGCGGCACGGGCATAGGACTGGCTCTGGTCAAGTCGTTCGCCGAACTCCACCACGGCGAGGCAAGGGTGGAGAGCCGACCCGGCATGGGCGCCGACTTCATCGTGGTCATCCCCCGCCATCAGGCCGACGGCGCGCCGATAGCCGACGACACCGACACCATCACCCCGACCGCCGACGAGGCAGCGCTGCAATACATCGACGACGGCGACAAGCAGCAGGGCAAGGTGCAACAGCTGGTGAGCGAAGAAGCCGACAAGCCCACGATACTCATCATCGACGACAACAACGACATACGCCAGTATGAGCGCACGCTGCTGCAGGACACCTACTTCGTAATCGAGGCTGCCGACGGCAAGGAGGGTCTGGAGGTGGCGCGCAGGGAGGTGCCCGACCTGGTGGTCTGTGACGTGATGATGCCGGTGATGGACGGGCTCGAGTTTACCGAGCAGCTCAAGACCGGAACCGCCACCTCGCACATCCCGGTCATCATGCTCACCGCCAAGAACCTGGAGGAACACCGCGCAGAGGGCTATGAGCATGGCGCAGACTCCTACATCACCAAGCCATTCCACGGCAAGGTGCTCCTGGCACGCATCGACAATCTGCTGAAGCAGCGCAAGCTGCTCAAGCATGTATACCAGCGTGCCGCAGATGTAGAGACCGAGGTCGAGGCCACACAGCTCAACGCCCGAGACAAGCAGTTTGTCAAGCAGCTCAACGCCATCATCCAGCAGCATCTCTCCGACTGCGACTTCGGTGTCGAGGACATCGGCAAGGAGATAGGTCTGAGCCGCGTGCAGCTCTATCGCAAGATCAAAGCCATGACGGGCTCGTCGGTGGTCGACATCCTGCGCAAGGCACGCCTCGCCAAGGGAAAGCGGTTGCTGGAGAGCCGCAGCATGACCATCGCCGAAGTGGCATACGAGGTGGGCTTCTCGGCGCCGTCCTACTTCACCAAGTGTTTCAAGGACGAATACGGCATGTTGCCGGGAGACATAGCCAACTCATGACCCGACACGCGGTGACAGCCGTCATCGTCGCACGCTTTATATATAGGAATGGAAAAATTATAGCCTGATTATCGACCCAGGCATAGACAACCACAGCAAAAATCGTTCATTGTATAACAATTATGTTACAATGAACGATTTTTGTTATCACATGAACCTTCAGTTATAGTTGTCTCCCAACCGTTTGGATAACTTTGCAGCAGAAATTTAACGCAATCAACAACAATTAAAAATCTAAACGGTTATGAATACCTTATTCAATGGAAAGCTCGCAGCCATGGTGCTTGCACTTTCAATGGTAAACATTTCAGCAGCGTATGCACAGGACGAAAATGCAAACGCTAAGGAAGAGGGCAACCGCAACGTGATGCTCAACGCAGCCAGCGCCAACGGCCCTCGAGAGATTCAGATTGGTCTGCCATCTGCCGATGTCAACGTGCTGGAAAACGGCCTGCCCGTTACCTATGCCACCAATCCCCACTCGGTCAACACCATCTGGCGCGGCGATGCCAGCCTGAGCCACCAGGGTCTGCTCAAGATTGCCGAGACTGCCATCACCACCGGCAACATCGGCTACGCCGTCAACTCCTTTACCCAGAAAGGTCAGAAGGGCTTCAACGGAACGCTCAACTACAAGAGCAACCACTTCGGATTGCAGGAGTTCTCGCTCAACATGAACGGTGACCTGGGTAAGGACTGGTTCTACAGCGTCAACATGTACCAGGACTTCGACCCCGGTACGTTCAAAATCAAGTCTACGCCCTACCAGGACCGTACGCAAATCTACAAGGCGCTCCTCACCAAGAAGTACAACAACGAACGTGGCGAGTTTACCGCCATGTATAAGTATGCCAACAGCCACAATGTCTACAACTACGCCACACAGAGCGCCCCGTTCATCTATGTGGGCGACGGAAGCGTGAAGGAGTACGGCAAGTTCAAGCTGGGTACCACCTCGTATCTGCCCATCGACAACGAGATAACCTATCGTGACATGCGCACAGGCAAGCTGGCCCAGACCACGCTCTACGACGCCTGCCTGAACAAGGCCAGTGAGGTGACGCTGATGAACAGCTACCGCTTTGACAACGGACTGAACTGGAAGGCCACGCTGAAGTACGACCACTCGCGCGGAGCCATGGTCTACCAGACCCCGATGGCCATCGTCGACCTCAACAGTGCCGACAACCACGGGCTGTATAACTATATGTACCGCGACATCGACGGCCAGACCAAGGCATACGACGGCCAGTACGTGCAGACCCGCATGTCGTGTCTCAATGCCGGTACCATAGACGAGGCGCTCTTCACCACCGAGCTCAACAAGAAGTTCAAGACCTCTACCCTGCGCCTGGGCCTCAACGAGTGGTTCTACCACATCGACTACTGCTCCAATACGACCATGTATGACCAGAGTGTGCCTGCCGATGGTAGCTATGCCGTCCGTGTATGGGATGCTAACCTGCGTGATGGCTATTTCTACGACTTCAACAAGAACGCTTCAGAATATTATAAAGGCAGCGAGAACAAGCTGGCACTCTACTTCACCCACGACTGGGATGTCACCAAGAAGCTCAACCTCTACTATGGCGCCCGCGTGGAATGGCAGCGCCTCAAGGGAGAGAATGCCGCTGTGAAGAATGCCCAAGGCAACTTCGTAGGCCGTTTCGCTGACTATCACCTCGGTGCCATGGCTGCCGACGGAACCAAGATTGCGCCCGTCGACCTGGCCTACAACTGGCTGAACTACGACTTCTCGGTAGCCGCAACCTATAAGCTCAACGACAACTTTGGCTTTACCGGCGATTTCACTTACATCGTGCAGCACCCGAAGTTTGAAGCCTTCGCTCCTGCTACCCTTCCCAATACAGACAAGATATCCGTACCACTCGGCCGTGCAGGTATATACTACAACAACTCATGGTTGAGCCTCACATCACTGTTCTCGTATATCTCCAAGACCAACAACAACTCTACGCTCAACCTCCAGCACGGCAACGAGATCAAGGCAGCTCCTCTGGCTTACGACATCCAGACCTGGGGTTGGACTACCGACGCTGTGGCTCATCCTTTCAAGGGATTCGATTTCCACTTCCTTTTCACTTACCAGAAGCCTACATACAAGAAGTTTGAGACTTCTGTCACCTTCAACGATGGCTATGTGGGCAAAATCAATGCTACAGGCAACATCGTAGCCGAAATCCCAGAGATACTCATCGAGCTCGACCCCAGCTACATGGTCACCAAGGACATCAAGCTGTGGACCAGTTTCCGCTACTTCAGCAAGACTTACGCCAACATCAACGAGGCATATTACTTCAATGGCCACTGGGAGACATTCGGTGGCGTCAACTGGCAGGCAAGCAAGCGCCTGAGCCTGGGATGTACTGTTGTCAACTTCCTCAACCAGACCGGAGCCAAGGGAAGCATCGCCGGCGCCGAGCTGATAACCAAGGACGAGGCCAAGAACATCAAGAACCAGATCATGACTGGCAGCTATCTGCGCCCGTTCACCGTAGAGTTTACCGCATCTCTCAAATTCTGATCACTCTCACTCTTCACACACACGCTGACAACCCTATATAATAATAGGTATAGGGTTGTCGGCACACAAGAAACAGACAAAAATACCGTTAATATAATAACTAAACAACAACACAATGAGAACAAACAACATACTGAAGGCTGCATGCCTCATGCTGATGGCTACAGTTGCCACCACCGCCACCGCCCAGAAGATGAACATCGAACACAAGGGCGACACAACCATTATCCGTGTAGACAACCCCACCAAGTACATCCTGCTGCCTATCCAGGAAGAGAAGGATGAAGCGCAGGTGCTGCTCGATACCAGCTCCAAGGACGACACTTGGATGGACGTGCGCCTGGCTCAAAACGGCGCCGACTACTATGTGCCCTTCGCGCTGGGACATGGCAAGACCGCTACCGTCAAGATACTCGGCCTCGCCAAGGACGCCCTCGCCCTCAACCTGATGAAGCTGAGCAACACCTTCGATACCACCAATACCGACTACTACCGTCCCTCTTACCACTTCACTCCCCTCTACGGATGGATGAACGACCCCAACGGCATGGTCTATAAGGACGGCGAGTACCACCTCTACTTCCAGTACAATCCCTATGGCAGTAAGTGGGGCAATATGCACTGGGGACACGCCGTGAGCAAAGACCTGGTACACTGGGAGCATCTCGAACCAGCCATCGCCCGAGACCCCGTGGGCCACATATTCTCCGGCAGTTCGGTAGTCGACAAGAAGAATACCGCCGGATTTGGCAAGAACGCCATCATCGCCATCTACACCAACAACAGTGTAAACCACGACGAGGTGCAGTGTATCGCCTACAGCAACGACAACGGCCGCACCTTCACCAAGTATGAGGGCAACCCCGTGCTCACTCCCTTTGACGGTCTCAAGGACTTCCGCGACCCCAAGGTGTTCTGGTATGAGAAGGGCAAGTGCTGGTATATGATTGTTTCTGCCGATAAGGAGACCCGTTTCTATAAGTCCAAGAACCTGAAGAAATGGGACTACGTGAGCGCCTTTGGCAAGGGACTGGGCCAGCAGCCATGCCAGTATGAGTGCCCAGACTTCTTCCAGCTGCCCGTCAATGGCGACAAGAACAACATGAAATGGGTGATGACTATGAACATCAACCCTGGATGCTGGTTTGGCGGCAGCGCCACCGAGTACTTCGTCGGCGACTTCGACGGCAAGCAGTTTACCTGCCCCGATGCCAAAGATGTGAAGTGGATGGACTGGGGTAAGGACCATTATGCCACTGTTACCTTCTCCAACACCGGCGACAGAGTGCTGGCGATAACCTGGATGAGCAACTGGCAGTACGCCAACCTCACCCCGTTCAAGCAGAACCGCGGCGCCAATGGTCTGCCACGCGAGCTGAAGCTCTTTGAGAACAACGGCAAGTACTATCTGTCTGAAGATGTTGCCCCCGAGGTATACGCTCTGCGCAAGACAACCCGCACATTGGCCAACGAGACAGTCGACGAGTCCAAGGCGTTTGCCAGTCTGACCGCCGGCATGGACGGCGCCTTCGAGATTGAGGCCGACATCACCCCCGACGCCAACGGCATAGCCGGCATCGAGATTTCCAACAACAAGCGCGAGCGCACCCTCATCTACTTCGACATGAAGCAGGGCAAGGTGGTGATGGACCGCACCGAAAGCGGACTCACCGACTTTGGCAAGCAGGCTGTGCCCCATGACATCGAGCTGGCCTGGGACAAGCAGCGCGCAGCCGAGGGCAAGCAGCCCGCCCGCATTGAGAATGCCATCAACTACAAGAACGACTTCGCCCTGGCCACATGGGCTCCGCTCTCACTCTGCCAGGCCGGCAAGAAGACCTACCACGTAGATATCTTCGTCGACAAGTCATCCATCGAGCTCTTCGTCGACGGCGGCCGCATCGCCATGACCAACCTCGTATTCCCCGTTGCCCCCTACGAGAACGTGAAGCTCTACGCCGAGGGTGGCAAGGCACAATTCAACAACATCAACGTACATAAACTCGCGCTATAATTATGAAGACTTCATCCAAGCTCACCATCATCCCATTGATGTTCTGCTTCTTCACCATGGGATTTGTAGACCTGGTCGGCATTGCCTCCAACTATGTCAAGGAAGACCTCAACCTCAACGATGCCACAGCCAACCTGTTTCCGTCACTGGTCTTCTTCTGGTTTCTGATATTCTCGGTGCCTACGGGCATGCTGATGAACAAGATAGGCCGCAAGAAGACAGTGCTGCTGTCGCTGGTGGTCACCGTAGTCTCGCTGTTGCTGCCCATCGTGGGCGAAAGCTTCGGCGTGATGCTGGCCTCGTTCTCCCTCCTGGGCATCGGCAACGCGCTGATGCAGACCTCGCTCAACCCGCTGGTATCGGCTGTGACCACGGGCAAGAACCTGGCGTCGACCCTCACCTTCGGCCAGTTTGTCAAAGCCATCGCCTCGTTCATGGCACCATACATCGCCATGTGGGGCGCCATCCGGGCTGTTCCCTCCTTCGGCATGGGTTGGAAGGTGTTGTTCCCCATCTACATGGTGATAGGCATCTGCGCCTCCATCTTCCTCGCCGGCACTCCCATCGATGAAGAGAAGCCCCAGGGCAAGGCCTCTGGCATGGGCGAATGTCTCCGTCTGCTGGGCCAGCCCATCGTGCTGCTCTCCTTTGTGGGCATCATGTGCCATGTGGGCATCGACGTGGGCACCAACACCACAGCCCCCAAGCTGCTGATGGAGCGCCTGGGCTGGACTCTCAACGAGGCTGCAGAAGCCACATCCATCTACTTCATCTTCCGTACCATCGGATGCCTCACCGGCTCATTCTTCCTCCGCGTGATGAAGTCACGCACGTTCTTCACCATCAGCATCGTGATGATGGCGCTGAGCATGGCAGGCATGTTCGTAGGCGAGAGCAAGGCCATGCTCTATGCCGCCATCGCCCTGGTGGGCTACGGCAACTCCAACGTCTTCTCCATCATCTTCTCTCAGGCTCTGCTCGCGCTGCCCGAGAAGAAGAACGAGGTGAGCGGCCTGATGATTATGGGTCTCTTTGGTGGCACCGTCTTCCCACTGCTCATGGGATTTGCCAGCGATGCCATCGGCCAGATAGGCGCTGTGCTGGTAATGGCTGTAGGCGTGGCCTACCTCTTCACATATATTGGTAAAATCAAGATGTAACAACTCAACAAAGACAAGACTATGAATACCGATTTCAAGAACAAATACTGTGTGGGCCTGGGTGAGGTGCTGTTTGATGTGTTCCCCTCCGGCTCCCAACTGGGTGGTGCCCCAGCCAACTTCGCTTATCATGCCGGCCAGCACGGTCTGCGCTCGATAGCTGTCAGCGCCCTGGGCAACGACGCCTATGGCGACGAGGCTATCCGCCAGCTCGAAGAGAAGCACCTGGACTATCTCCTGCCCCGCGTAAACTATCCTACAGGCACCGTACAGGTGGAACTGGACGACCAGGGTGTACCTACCTATGAAATCAAGACGGGCGTGGCGTGGGACAACATACCCTTCACCGACGCCGTCAGCAACGTGGCTGCCAACACCTGTGCCGTATGCTGGGGCTCACTGGCCCAGCGCAGCGCTGCGAGCCGTGATACCATCTACCAGTTTCTCGACCACACGCCCAGCGACTGTCTCAAGATCTTTGACATCAATCTCCGCCAGAATTTCTATACCAAGGAGATTATCTGCGAGAGTCTGAAGCGTTGCAATATACTGAAGATAAACGATGAAGAGCTCATCACGCTGGGCCGCCTCTTCGGCTATCCCGGTCTGGACATTGAGAACAAGTGCTGGCTCATCCTCGGCAAGTACAATCTGGACATGCTCGTGCTCACCTGTGGTGTCAACGGCAGCTATGTCTTCGCTCCCGGCTGCAAGTCGTTCCACGAGACTCCTCATGTGGATGTTGCCGACACCGTGGGCGCCGGAGACTCGTTTACCGGCACCTTCTGCGCCTGCATCCTCAAGGGCATGACCATCGCCCAGGCACATAAGCACGCCGTAGAGGTGAGCGCCTATGTCTGCACCCAGCACGGCGCGATGCCCGCACTGCCCGAGAGCCTGAAGCGATAAGCCCCCCATCGTCGCATCCATATCCCAAGAGCCCCCGCTCTGCCACTCCACCCGATGGAGCGACAAGGCGGGGGCTCTGGCGTCTGTCGCCGTAGTGGTGGGAGCCGACTGCAGGTCGACCAAGATACCCTCCACGCCGCCAGAGGAGCCCTCCACGATGCCCAAGGTACTCTCCACGCCGCCCAAGGTACTCTCCACGCTGCCCAAGATACCCTCCACGCCGCTGGAGGTACTCTCCACGCCGCTGGAGATGGTTCCCCCGACATCCGCGCGGCTGGCCAAAGGCGCAGAGGGCCACATAAGACTTATTGCAAAGCGGGAAACGATAAAATCGTGGCGTGAAATCGTGACGGCAAAGCACGAAACGACTGTATCATGGCACGAAACCAAGATAAACATGATGAAGAGCAAGATTAATAGTAACTGAGCCTCAACGAGAAGCAGCGACATAGTATCGCAAGCTGCCAGGGTGGCTGCCACGATGAACGCGGATGGTGGAGCGAGGTGCGGAGAGTGGGTGAAGATGGGCTACGCGCAAGCGGAGATGGGCTACGCGCAAGCGGAGATGGGCTGCGCGCAAGCGGAGATGGGCTGCGCGCAAGCGGAGATGGGCTGCGCGCAGGTGGAAAGAATGAGAATGTGTACGGCGTTGAATTGGGTTGGCGCGGCGATGGTGGCGGGTCAGCGGTAGTAATGCTCTACCAGCGCCTGGATGTCTTGGGGCACCATGCCCTCTATCGACTCGCCGGCGGCGATGCGGCGGCGTATCTCGGTGCTGCTCACGGGGTACAGGTCGGAATGGACGTAGGTGACCGAGGGCGGCATGGCGGCGGCATCGACCTCATAGCCCGGCCGCGGATAGACGGCTATGCGGTAGTGGGTGATGATGTCTTGGCTGTGGGCCCAGCGGTCGAACGCCAGCCAGTTGTCGGCGCCGATGAGCAGGGTGAAGCGGGCATGGGGATGCAGCTCTGACAAGTGGCAGAGCGTGTTCCACATATACGACGGGCGCGGCAGGGTCATCTCTACATCGCTGGCGCTGAGACCGGGTTCGCTATCCAGGGCGCGTGCGGTGATGGCGTAGCGCACATCGTCGGCCAGGAGGTCGGTGGCCTGGGTCTTGAAGGGGTTGAGGGGCGACACGACAAACCATATCTCGTCGAGCCCGAGCGCCGTGAGCAGGTGGCGCGCCAGGGCGATGTGTCCGCAGTGGACGGGGTTGAACGAACCGCCGAAGATGCCTATCTGTCTGGTGGAGAGGGTCATGGGAATGAGGGTGAAGGGATGGGGGGCGGGGCTATCGGTTAACAAAACCGCTCACGAGCCGGTAGACCTCCTCCTTGGCACGCTCCAGGTCGTCGTTGACCACGACATGGTCGAAGCGCGGCGCAAAGGTAAGCTCGTAGGCAGCCTTGCCCACGCGCTGCTCGATGGCCTCGGGGGTGTCGGTGGCACGTGCCACGAGGCGGCGGCGCAGCTCGTCGATCGAGGGTGGCTGGACAAAGATGCTCAGGGCACGGTCGCCATAGAAGTCCTTGATGTTGCATCCGCCCTTGACATCGACGTCGAAGAGCACGTTTTCTCCGCGCTGTGTCTGGGTGTCTACCTGGCTCTTGAGGGTGCCGTAGAAGCGGCCCTCATAGACCTCCTCGTACTCGAGGAACTCGTCGGCAGCCACGCGCTGACGGAACTCGTCGGGCGAGATGAAGAAATACTCGACGCCGTTCTGCTCGGTGCCTCGCGGCGGGCGCGATGTGCAGCTGATGGAGAACGCGAGATGGAGCTCGGGGTGTGCGGCCATGAGCCACTGCACCAGGGTGCTCTTGCCCGAGCCCGATGGTGCGCAGAATATGATGAGTTTGCCTGGCTTTGTCATGATTAGAGTGCGTTGAGTACCTGTTCCTTGATCTGCTCGAGCTCGTCTTTCATCTTGACCACGATGTTCTGCATCTCAGCCTGGTTGCTCTTGGAGCCGGTGGTATTGATTTCGCGTCCCATCTCCTGTGCGATAAATCCCAGCTTCTTTCCGTTGGCCTGGTCTTCGGCCATAGTCTCGCGGAAGTACTTGAGGTGGTTGGTGAGGCGCTGCTTCTCTTCGCTTATATCCAGTTTCTCGATATAGTAGATGAGCTCTTGCTCGAGTCGGTTCTTGTCATAGCTGGCTTCGGGGAGCTGCTCGAGGCCCTTGACGATCTGCTCGCGTATCTTCTGGACACGTGCCTTCTCGAAGGGCTCGATGCTGGCGAGCAGCCGCTCGATGTTGTCTATCTTCTCATTGAACTTGCGCTCGAGGGCTGCACCCTCCTGATGGCGGAAGTCTATGAGCGCGCCAACGGCGGCGTCGATAGCCTGGCATGCCACTGCCCACTCCTCGGGCTCGAGGACAACAGCCTCGACACGAGAGGTAACATCGGGCATGCGAAGCAACGTGTAAAACCAGTCCTGAGGCTCAGGAATACCTGTCTTGGCGGCGATGTCCCGTATCTGGTGGTAATAATTGTCTACGAGGGCGGCGTTGATGGTGGCAGCGTCGGCCACCTCGTCCTTCTCAATCCAGATAGAGAAGTCGACCTTGCCCCTTACCAGTTTGCGGGTAAGCATCTGTCGTATCTCCATCTCCTTCTCGCGATAGAGTGGCGCTATACGGGTAGAGAGGTCCATCGTCTTGCTGTTCAACGACTTCACCTCGACGTTGATTTTCTTTTCTCCATAAGTAAGGACTGCCTTTCCGTAGCCCGTCATTGACTGTATCATAGTAGTTACACGTTAAATTTCTGCAAAAGTAACAAAAATGTAGGAAAAAAACCGTAAATTTGCAGTTATTTAGTAAATTAAAATTCATGTCGTGTATATTAAACATTGAAACAAGCACCAATGTCTGCTCTGTATCGGTGAGCGAAAACGGTGCATGTATCTTCAATCAGGAAGACCATACCGGCCCCAACCACAACGAGCGGTTGGGTAAATTTGTCGATGAAGCGCTCTCCTTTGCCGAGAGCCACGCCATACCCCTCGACGCCGTGGCTGTGAGCTGCGGCCCTGGTTCGTATACCGGTCTGCGCATCGGCACGTCTATGGCCAAAGGTGTGTGCTACGGACGTGGTGTAAGCCTGGTGGCTATACCCACTCTCGAACTGATGTGTGTGCCCGTGCTGTTGCAGGAGATGGTAAAGGAGGAGAACGCGCTGCTCTGCCCCATGATAGACGCCCGCCGCATGGAGGTGTATGCACAGATTTTCGACCGCGCCCTGCATGAGGTGCGTCCCATCCAGGCCGACGTGGTAGACGCCGACACCTACAGGAAGTATCTCGACGAGCGCCCCGTCTACTTCTTCGGCAACGGCGCCGCCAAGTGTATGGACGTCATCGCCCACCCCAATGCCCGCTACATCGACGGCATCGAGCCCCTGGCCAAAAACATGTTCCCTCTGGCTGAGCGCCGCATCGCCCAGGGCAAGACCGAAGACGTGGCCTACTTCGTGCCATTCTATCTCAAGGACTTTGTGGCCAAGATGCCCAAGAAGCTGCTCTGAGACACGACATATACCCAACCCAAGACATTACAGTAAGGACTATGCAAATAGAAGGACTTGACTACAACACCCAGCGGGAGAAGCTGATACTGCCCGAATATGGCCGCGAGGTGCAGAAGATGGTGGAGCACGCCATCACACTGCCCAGCAAGGCAGAGCGCCAGCAGTGTGCCCAAACCATCATCGCCATCATGGACCGCATGTATCCCGCCAACCGCGAGAGCGCCGACTACAAGCAGAAGCTGTGGGACCATCTGGCCATCATGAGCCATTTCGAGCTCGACATAGACTGGCCCTACGACATCAAGCAGGCCCACGCCGTGGACGCCAAGCCGCAGCCCATGGACTATCCCATGCAGCGCATCCCGGTAAGACACTACGGCAACATGATATTCGAGCTCTTCGCCAAACTCAAGACTATGGAGCCCGGCAAGGAACGCGACAATCTCGTCAAGCTCACCGCCAACCAGATGAAGCGTTGCCTCTATCAGTGGAGCCATGGTTCGTCGGACGACGAGAAGGTGGCGTCGGACCTCGCCAAGTTTACCGACGGCAAGATACAACTCGACCTGAGCACCTTCAAGTTTGAGAAGATTGACGTCAGAGAGTTTACCGAGAAGAAACGCAATAACAAGAAGAAATAACCCCAACCCCCAACGTCTATGGAGTCATTTATCATCGAGGGCGGACATGGATTGCACGGAGAGATAACCCCGCAGGGCGCCAAGAACGAGGCTCTAGAGGTAATCTGCGCCTGTCTGCTCACCACCGAGCCGGTAAGGATAACCAATATCCCCGAGATACTGGATGTATGCAATCTCATCAAGCTGCTGCAGGACATGGGTGTCGACGTGGTGCGCAACGCCAAGAACGACTATACCTTCACGGCAGCCCACATAGACCTGAACTATCTGGCCAGCGACGAGTTTGTGCGCAAGAGTGCGTCGCTGCGAGGTTCGGTGATGACCATCGGCCCGCTCTTGGGCAAATACGGGCAAGCCACGGTGGCTCAGCCTGGCGGCGACAAGATAGGCCGCAGGCGTCTGGACACCCACTTCATCGGCTTCAAGCAACTGGGGGCCTACTTTGCCCATGACAGCCATCGCAACGTGTTCACCATCAAGGCCGACAGGCTGCACGGCAGATATATGCTGCTCGACGAGGCATCGGTAACGGGTACTGCCAACATCATCATGGCGGCAGTGCTGGCCGAGGGCACCACCACTATATATAACGCGGCATGCGAGCCCTACATCCAGCAGCTCTGCCGGATGCTCAACAGCATGGGCGCCCGCATCAGCGGCGTGGCGTCGAACCTACTCACCATCGAGGGAGTGGACGCGCTGCACGGCACAAGCCACACCATACTGCCCGACATGATAGAGGTAGGCTCGTTTATCGGCATGGCAGCCATGGTGGGCAAGGGTGTACGCATCAAGAACGTGTCGCTGCCCAACCTGGGCATGATACCCGACGCCTTCAGACGGTTGGGCATCAAGATAGAGGAAGACGGTGATGACCTGTTCATCCCCGAGCAGTCCCACTACGAGGTAGACTCGTTTATCGACGGCTCTATCATGACCCTCGCCGACGCCCCTTGGCCCGGGCTCACCCCCGACCTCCTGTCGGTGCTCATCGTGGTGGCTACGATGGCCAAAGGCAATGTGCTGATACACCAGAAGATGTTTGAGAGCCGCCTCTTCTTCGTAGACAAGCTCATCGATATGGGCGCGCAGATTATCCTCTGTGACCCCCACCGCGCCGTGGTCAACGGCAACGACCACGCCCGCAGGCTCAGAGCCGGCCGCATGACCAGTCCCGACATCCGTGCCGGAATAGCACTGCTCATAGCCGCCATGAGTGCCAACGGCACCAGCCGCATAGACAACATCGCCCAGATAGACCGTGGATATGAAGACATAGAGAACCGTCTGAACCGTCTGGGCGCCCACATCCAACGCATCGAAAGCTGATGATAACCCCCGAAGACGTATTCCAGATAGGACGCCTGGGCAGACCCCACGGCGTGAAGGGCGAGATAACCTTCCAGATAAGCGACGACGTGTTTGACCGCGTCGACGCCGAATATCTGCTGCTCGAACTCGACGGTATCCTCGTCCCCTTTTTCATGGAGGAATACCGCTTCAAGAGCGACGAGACCGTGCTGATGAAGTTTTGCGACATCGACACCCAGAAGCAGGCCCGCAGCCTGACCGGCGCCAAGGTCTACTTCCCCCGGGAACTCTCGGACAGCGATGAGGCCGGCTTCGGCTGGAGCGAGATTGTGGGCTTCAAGCTCATCGACAGCACCACCGGCAGAGAGGTGGGCACCATCGACCACGTAGACGACAGCACCATCAACACCCTGTTTGACATCACCACCCCGGCGGGCGACTCTCTGCTCGTTCCCGCCCACGAAGAACTGATAGAAAAGGTAGATGCCGAGGCTCGGGCCATCTGGACCCGGCTGCCCGAAGGCATCATGGATATATAATATAATAATGAAGAAACAAATCTGCATACTTGGCAGTACTGGCTCGATAGGTACCCAGGCACTGGATGTCATCGAACAGCATCCCGACCTCTACGAAGTCTACTGCCTCACGGCCAACAACCGCGTGATGGAGTTGGCTCAGCAGGCCCGGAAGTTCCACCCGGCTGCCGTGGTCATAGCCAACGAGGACAAATACGGTGAACTCTGCGCGCTGCTCGACGACCAGCCCGACATCAAGGTCTATGCCGGCCGCGACGCCCTCAACCAGATAGTAGAAGCCGAGCCCATAGACATGGTGCTCACCGCGATGGTAGGATTTGCCGGGCTCACCCCCACCATCCACGCCATCAAGAGCGGCAAGAAGATATGCCTCGCCAACAAGGAGACTCTGGTCGTGGCGGGCGAGCTGATATGCAATCTGGCCCAACAGTACCACACCCCCATTCTCCCTGTCGACTCGGAGCATAGCGCCATCTTCCAGTCTATCGTCGGCGAGGGCAACAACGAGGTAGAGCGCATACTGCTCACCTGCTCAGGCGGTCCCTTCCGCACCTTCACCGACCAGCAGCTCTGCTCGGTCACTGCCGCCGACGCCCTCAAGCACCCCACTTGGACCATGGGCGCCAAGATTACCATCGACTCGGCTTCGCTGATGAACAAGGGTTTCGAGGTCATCGAAGCCAAGTGGCTCTTCGGCGTCGAAGCCGACCGCATCCAGGTGCTTGTGCATCCGCAGAGCATCGTGCATAGCGCCGTCGAGTTTGTCGACGGCTCGGTCAAGGCCCAGCTGGGCGTGCCCGATATGCGCATGCCCATCCAGTATGCCTTCTCCTACCCCGACCGTCTCCCCCTGCGTGGCGACAGGCTCAACCTCTATGGCAAGAGCCTCGAGTTCTACGAGCCCGATATGCGCAAGTTCAAGTGTCTTGCCCTGGCGTTTGACTCCATCCGCAAGGGTGGCAACATGCCCTGTATCGTCAATGCCGCCAACGAGGTGGTGAACGAGGCGTTCCGCCACGATCGTTGCGGATTCCTCCAGATGGCCGACGTCATCGAGCGCACCATGAACCTGGTTTCCTTCGACGCCTCGCCCGACTACGACGTCTACATCCAGACCGACGCCGAGGCCCGCCGTGTGGCTGCCCAGTTACTCAGTTAAACAAATTGTTATAATCATCATAATGGAAATATTTTTAATCAGACTGCTCCAGTTCGTTCTGGCAATCTCGCTGCTTGTCTTCCTGCATGAAGGAGGACACATGTTCTTTTCCAAGCTCTTCGGCATAAGAGTAGAGAAATTCTTCATCTTCTTCGATATGAGTATCGGCAAGTGGTCGGGCAAGCTCTTCAGCTTCAAGCCCAAGACCAGCGACACCGAGTATGGCGTAGGCTGGCTGCCATTGGGCGGCTACTGCAAGATAGCCGGTATGATAGACGAGAGCTTCGACAAAGAGCAGATGGCAAAGCCTGCCCAGCCCTGGGAGTTCCGCTCCAAGCCCGCTTGGCAGCGACTGCTGGTCATGATTGGCGGCGTGCTGGTCAACTTCCTCCTCGCGCTCTTCATCTACTCCATGGTGCTCTTCGCCTGGGGCGAACAGTTTGTCCCGACCAAGGACATGACCATGGGTATGAAGTTCAACAAGGAGGCCAAGGCTCTGGGATTTGCCGACCACGACATCCTGCTGGGCACCGACCTCGGCACGTTCAAGGACTTCAACATCGACCTGGTGCGCGAACTCTCTGAAGCCACCCGCGTAGACATCATCCGCGACGGCAAGCACATCAGCCTTCACCTCCCCGGCAATCTCAATCTGCTCGATATGATCAAGCAGTCGCCACGGTTTGTCGCCCCATACATCCCTTCAGAGGTGGCACTCACCGAGGAAGGCTCTCCCGCGCAGAAGGCAGGAATAGCCAAAGGCGACCGCATCATCGCCCTCAACGGCACCAGGATTGAGACATGGAACGAGTTTCAGGACATCATGGCCGGGCTGAACAAGAAGCTCGAAGACGCCAAGACCGGCAGCGACAGCCTCGCTCTGCGCACCGTAAACATCACCTACGCCAACGCCAAGGACACCGTGGAGACCCAGCTGGTGCTCACCCCCGAGATGAAGATGGGCGTAGGCCTCACCTCGCTCCTCTCCTACTACGAGCCCGTCAAGGTAGAGTACGGCTTCTTTGAGAGTTTCCCCGCAGGCACACGCTACGGCATCAACATCCTCAAGGGATATGTCAACGACATGAAGTACGTATTCTCGACCGACGGCGTCAAGAGCCTCGGTGGATTTGGTGCCATCGGCAGCCTCTTCCCCCCGACCTGGGACTGGCACATGTTCTGGATGATGACCGCCTTCCTGAGTATCATCCTCGCCTTCATGAACCTCCTGCCCATCCCCGCACTCGACGGAGGACACGTGCTGTTCCTGCTCTACGAGATGATAACCCGCCGCAAGCCCTCGGAAAACTTCATGATATGGGCTGAATACATCGGCATAGGCATACTCGTACTCCTCATGGTCGTAGCCAACCTCAACGACGTGCTGCGATTTATAGGCATCATGGATTAGTAACTCTAAGAATATCACATAACGACAATGGGAAAAATCATTCTTACCGGCGACCGTCCCACCGGCAAATTACACTTGGGACACTACATCGGCTCACTCCGCAGAAGGGTGTTGCTGCAAAACGCAGGCGACTATGAACGCATGTTCGTGTTCATGGCCGACGTGCAGGCGCTCACCGACAATGCCGACAACCCCGAGAAGATAAGACAGAATATCATAGAGGTGGCGCTCGACTATCTCTCATGTGGACTCGACCCACAGAAGTGCACGCTCTTCATCCAGAGCCAGATACCCGAGCTCGCCGAGCTCACCACCTATCTCTCCAACCTCATCAGCGTGTCGCGCGTGCAGCGCAACCCTACGGTTAAGACCGAAATCAAGATGCGCAACTTTGAGGCCAATCTCCCCCTCGGCTTCTTCTGCTACCCTGTCTCTCAGGCCGCCGACATCACCGCCTTCAAGGCTACCACCGTGCCCGCAGGCGAAGACCAGGAGCCCATGCTCGAGGTGACACGCGAGCTGGTACGCCGCTTCAACCAGACCTACGGCGAGGTGCTCGTCGAGCCCAATATCCTGCTGCCCGAGCAGGCCGTATGCAGACGCCTGCCCGGTACCGACGGCAAGGAAAAGATGAGCAAGAGCCTCGGCAACTGTATCTATCTGAGCGACGATGCGGCAACTGTATGGAAAAAGGTCAAGAAGATGTCTAACGGCGAGCCACGTATGAGCATGGAAGAGCCCGGCCACCTCGAGGGCAACGCCGTATTCACATACCTCGAAGCCTTCAGCACCGACGAAGACTTCGCCGAGTTCTGGCCCGAGTTTGAGAACCTCGAAGCCCTGAAGCAGCAGTATGTGCAGGGAGGTATCGGCGACGGCACCTGCAAGAAGTTCCTCAACAGCGTAATCAACAAGATGCTCGACCCCATCCGCACCCGTCGCCACGAGTGGGAGCAGGATATCCCCGAGATATTCAACATCCTCAAGAAGGGCTCGGAGGCCGCACGCGAAACCGCCGCTAAGACCATGGACGAAGTGCGCGCAGCCATGCAGATCAACTACTTCGACGACCAGGAGCTGATACGTCAGCAGGTAGAGAAGTTCAGCAAGTAATCACTGCCGTCCAGGCTGACAGCAATAACATCAATCCCCATAGCCACCCACCCAGGGCGACTATGGGGATTTCTCATGTCAGGCGAAGAGACTCACCGTCCAACCGCCATGGCCCGCACGACGCCGCAGACCGTTGCTGCGCGTTGACTTGGGCCCATTATGTTCAGGCAGGTTTCCTGCGCTGTTCCCTATAACACATTGCGCACAGCCAGGGAGCCCGGCAGCTACCGGGCGCGGCCAACCATGAGGGCACGCATGGCGTTGAGCACAGCCAGCACGGTGACGCCCACATCGGCGAAGACCGCCATCCACATGGTGCCCAACCCTACGGTGGCGAGAGCAAGGATTGCCACCTTGACACCTATGGCAAACCACACGTTCTGATGGGCTATGGCGATGGTGCGCCGCGAGATGCGCACGGCAGTGGCTATCTTGGCAGGCGAGTCGTCCATGAGCACCACGTCGGCTGCCTCTATCGCGGCATCGCTGCCCAAGGCTCCCATGGCGATGCCCACATCGGCACGCTTGAGCACGGGGGCGTCGTTGATGCCGTCGCCCACAAACGCCAGAGTGGCACCCCGTGGAGCCGCAGCCAGCAGACGCTCCACGTGAGACACCTTGTCGATAGGCAGCAATTGGGCATGATACTCATCAATGCCCGTCTGGCGCGCCACATCGGCAGCCACAGCCTCGCGGTCGCCCGTGAGCATCACGGTATGACCCACTCCCAGAGCCTTGAGGTCTGCCACAGCCTGAGGGCTGTCGGCCTTGACGCGGTCGTTGATGACTATGTGGCCGGCATAGCGCCCGTCGATAGCCACATGGATGATGGTACCCACGAGATGGCAATCGTGCCACTCCACGCCCAGGTCGCCCATCATCTTGGCATTGCCCACGCACACGATGCGACCGTCTACCCGTGCACGGATGCCCCGACCGCTCAGTTCCTCGACCGCCTCGACGCGGCATCCGTCGGTGGCCTCACTGGGGAAAGCCTCGCGCAGCGCCGCCGCTATGGGGTGGGTGGAATAGTGTTCGACATGGGCGGCGAGATGCAGCAGTTCGCGCTCGTCGCATTTCTCGGGATGGACAGCCACCACCTCGAACTCGCCGTGGGTGAGGGTGCCTGTCTTGTCGAAGACCACGGTGTGGAGCCGCGCCAGGGTGTCCATGTAGTTGCTGCCCTTGATGAGTATGCCGCGACGCGACGCCCCGCCAAGTCCGCCGAAGAAGGTGAGAGGCACGCTGATGACCAGCGCACAGGGACACGACACGACGAGGAAGATGAGGGCTCGGTGGAGCCACTGGGCGAAGACTGCCATGCCGCCGAAGAAGAGGGGCGGAACCACAGCCAGCATGACGGCAGAGATGACCACGATGGAGGTATAGACACGGGCAAAGCGGGAGATAAACGACTCGCTGCGCGACTTCTGTTCATTGGCGCTCTCGACAAGATGGATGATACGCGACACGGTGCTTTCGCCAAAGGATCGGGTGGTACGAACCCGGAGCACACCCGAGAGATTGATGCAGCCAGAGACTATCTCGTCGCCCTCGCCGACATCGCGCGGCATGCTCTCGCCGGTGAGAGCCACCGTGTTGAGCGAAGCCTGGCCAGAGAGGATGACGCCGTCGAGAGGCACGCGCTCGCCGGGGCTTACCACGATGGTCTCGCCCACAGCCACCTCATCGGGCGCAACGGTCTCCACCGCCCCTCTGCGCTCCACATGGGCGGTATCGGGGCGCACCTCTACGAGATGGGCAATGCTGTCGCGGCTGCGGCCCTCGGCGTAGCCCTCAAAGAGCTCGCCCACCTGGAAGAAAAGCATCACAAAGACCGCCTCGGCAAACTCGGTGTCGGCGCCGGGCATGAACCCGATGGCGAGGGCACCGATGGTGGCGACTGCCATCAGAAAGTCTTCATTGAACACGCGTCCATGCACTATGCCCTCGGCTGCCTCGCGCAGCGTCGACGCGCCCACGAGCAGATAGGGAACCAGATAGACCAGCAGCAGCTGCCAGGTGGGCAGCGCCAGCGCATGCTCTACCCACGCTGCGACAGCAAGCAGCAACGATGCCGCAAGGATAAGAGCCACCTTGCGACGAGAACCATTATGATGATGGTGATGATGATGTGACATACAGTATTGCTTTTAATGTTTACGGCGACAAAGGTACGAGGTTTCGCATGCAACCGGGTTGCAAACACGCCCGAGACGACATTTATCTGCATTGCAGGCTGCGAATTGACCGATGCGCGGACTGCAATGATGACGGCAAACCATGATTTCACCGTTTCGCGACTTGCAACAGACTTGAAGACGGTGGCGGCGCCATCCCGCCTCGCTACGGCCATTCCTCGCCGCACAGCCCTACCCGTCATTGCCACCGACATGCCCATCGTCGCCGCCGGCGGGGCCGGAGACGGGGCTGCGGCGGTTTTTACGAGGACGGCAGAAGAGATAGTGGTTGAAATATTTGGCATTGGAGAAATAATGTCGTAATTTTGTAGCAATTACAAATCATGAAGACATGGACGAAAAAGAACTGAAAGCTATTGTAGCTCAATTTGAGGTCGAGGCGCCCGTCATCGCGGTGGCTCCCTTGGGTAACGGACTGATAAACGACACCTACAAGGTGACGACCGAAGGCGATGCGCCCGACTACGTGCTGCAGCGCATCAACAACGCCATCTTCCAGGATGTAGAGTTGCTGCAGCACAACATCGAGGCTGTAACCGCCCACATACGCCGCAAGCTCGAGGCCGAAGGTGCCGATGACATAGACCGCCGCGTGCTGCGCTTTGTGCCCACCGCCGAGGGCAAGACCTACTGGCACGACGATGCCGACCGCTACTGGCGCGTGATGGTGTTCATCCCCCGTGCCAAGACCTTCGAGGCCGTCAACCCCGAATACTCTTACTATGCCGGCAAGGCTTTCGGCCACTTTGAAGCCATGTTGGTGGACCTCGACGAGCCCTTAGGCGAGACCATCCCCGACTTCCACAATATGGAACTGCGTATGCGCCAGCTGCGCGACGCCGTGGCCCAAGACCCCGTAGGCCGTCTGGCAGAGGTCAAGGACATGGTGGACGAGCTGGAGACCCATGCCGAGGAGATGTGCAAGGCCGAGCAGATGGGGAGAGACGGTGTGCTGCCCAAGCGCATCTGCCACTGCGACACCAAGGTCAACAACATGATGTTCGACGAAGATGGCCGCGTGCTCTGCGTCATCGACCTCGACACGGTGATGCCCAGCTTTGTCTTCTCTGACTATGGCGACTTCCTGCGCACCGGTGCCAACGCCGTGGCCGAGGACGACCCTGCCATCGAGCGTGTCGCTTTCCGCCGCGACATCTTCGAAGCCTTCACCCGAGGCTATCTCGAGTCGGCCACATTCCTCACCCCGGCAGAGCGCGACAATCTGCCCTACGCCGTTGCCCTCTTCCCCTACATGCAATGCGTAAGATTCCTCACCGACTACATCAATGGCGACACATATTACAAAATTAAGTATCCTGAGCATAATCTGGTGCGCACTCGCAACCAGTTGCAGCTCTTCCGCGAAGTATATGCTCAGCAGCAATACATGCGCGACTTCATCAACCAGTGTAAATAACCCGAAGAAAGATATGAAACATCTCAGTGTAAAGAAGATAGCCACCAGCGTGGCTCGTGCCGAGGATGTTCCGGCACTGCTCGACGCCCAGGGAGTGGAGTTCCAGCCCATCGACTGCGTAGACTGGGCGGCCGATTATCCCTATGCCCCCAAGGTAGAGTTTCGTATAGCCCACAAGGGCGATGCCGTGCTGATAGAATACCGCGTAAGCGAGCAGTCGGTGGCCGCCGTGGCTCCCCACGACAACGGCCGCGTGTGGGAAGACAGCTGCTGCGAATTCTTCTTCCAGCCCGAGGGCGGCAACGTGTATTATAATGTAGAGACCAACTGTGCCGGCACGGTGCTGGTGGGTTGCGGCGAGACCCGCGAGGCCCGCGAGGCCGCTCCCGCCGAGGTGCTCAACGCCATAAGCCGCTGGTCGTCGCTGGGACGCGCACCATTTGCCGAGCGCATCGAGCCCACCACATGGCACATGGCGCTCATCATACCAACAGGCACAGCCTTCCACTCACAGATAGCCACTCTCGACGGAGCCCGCATGAAAGCCAACTTCTACAAGTGTGGCGACAAGCTGCAGACTCCCCACTTCCTGTCGTGGAACCGCATAGACCTGCCTTCGCCCAACTTCCACCGTCCCGACTTCTTCGGCACTCTGGAGTTTGAACGCTAACCACCCTACCTCGCAGATGAAACCGGACGACTATGCACAGATGCTCGCCAAGCACGGCATCAGAGCCACAGCCAACCGCATCGTGATAGCCGAGGCGCTGGACCGGGCTGGCAGACCCATGTCGATGAGCGAGCTCGAAGCCAGCATCGTCACCATCGACAAGTCGGGCATCTACCGCGCCCTGGCCGAATTCTACAAGCGCCAGCTGGTACACGCCATCGAGGGTGGCAACGGCGAGGTGAAATACGAGCTTTGCCGCAGCCACCATCATGACGTCGACGACGACCGCCACGCCCATTTCTACTGCGAGGAGTGTCGCAAGACATTCTGTCTGGACCATGTGGCCATACCCAAGATAGATGTGCCCGACGGCTTCTGGGTCTCTACCATCGACTACATGGTCAAAGGCATCTGCCCCGACTGTGCCCGCAAGCGCCATCGGGGCTGACGGCATCGCCTCGCGCGCGATACCTTTTATATATATAGCGGCTGAACGCGCCCGGGAGGGTTGCTGCACATCAGCCCGACAATGGACTGACTATATATGACAAAACAAACTATGTACAAGAGCCGGCGCACTGTCCTTGTAGCGCTGGCGCTGATGCTGGCGCTTCTGTCTGGACAGCACGCAGAAGCCCAGCGCATCTACCACAAAGGTTGGATAGACTTCAACAAGAACGGGCGCATGGATGTCTATGAAGACAGCCGCGCACCGATTGATGCCCGCGTGGCCGACCTGCTGCAGCAGATGACCATAGAGGAAAAGACCTGCCAGCTGGCTACGCTCTATGGCTCGGGCCGCGTGCTCGCCGACGCCCTGCCCACCGAGGGATGGAAGAACGAGGTGTGGAAAGACGGCATCGGCAACATCGACGAGCAGCACAACGGCGTGGGCCGCTTCGGAGCCCAATACGCCTTCCCCTTCAAGCGACATATCGACGCCCTCCACGCCGTGCAGCGCTGGTTTGTCGAACAGACCCGACTGGGCATCCCCGTCGACTTCACCAACGAGGGCATACGCGGTCTCTGCCACTATCGCGCCACCTACTTCCCCAACCAGACAGGTCAGGGAAGCACATGGAACCGACAGCTGATAAGGCAGATAGCCGACGCAGAAGCCAAGGAAGCCGTGGCGCTGGGCTACACCAACATCTACTCGCCTATACTCGACATAGCCCAAGACCCTCGCTGGGGGCGCTGCGTGGAGTCGTATGGCGAAGACCCTTATCTCGTGGGCGAGCTGGGCAAGCAGATGGTCATCGGACTGCAAGCCCACGGGCTGGTGGCTACCCCCAAGCACTTTGCCGTGTACTCCATCCCGGTGGGAGGCCGCGACGGCAACACCCGCACCGATCCCCATGTGGGCGAGCGCGAGATGCGCACCCTCTACCTCGAACCCTTCCGCAAGGCCATAGCTGAGGCCGGCGCGCTGGGTGTGATGAGTTCGTACAACGACTACAACGGCGAGCCCATCACTGGCAGCCGCCGGTTTCTCACCGACATGCTGCGCCGTGAATGGGGCTTCAAGGGCTACGTGGTGTCTGACAGCGAAGCCCTCGAGTTTCTCTACACCAAGCACCATGTGGCTGCTTCCTATGAAGACGCCTGCGCACTGGCTGTCAACGCCGGTCTCAACGTGCGCACACAGTTTACCCAACCCTCGGAGTTTATCAGGCCGCTGCGCCAGGCTGTGGCGAGCGGCAAGATAAGCCGCGAGACGCTCGACGAGCGCGTGGGCGAGGTGCTGAGGGTGAAGTTCTGGCTGGGGCTCTTCGACCAGCCCTACCGTGGCGACGCCGCCCGCGTAGACCGCATCGTGCACAGCGAGCCCCACCGCCAGCTGGCGCTCGACGCAGCCCGCCAGTCGATGGTGCTGCTCAAGAACGACTGCGCCACCCTGCCCCTCAGCGCGCAGATGAAGCGTTTGGCGGTGATAGGTCCCAATGCCGATGCCCACCCCATAAGCCGCTACGGTCCTGCGGATGCCGACGTGGTGTCGGTGGTCGACGGCGTAAGACAGCTGCTGCCTCAGGCCGAGGTGGTCTATGCTAAGGGCTGCGAGATACGCGACCCCCACTATCCCGAGAGCGAGGTGTGTGACTTTGAGATGACCCGCGACGAGAGGCTCATGATGGACTCTGCCGTCAACGTGGCACGCGACGCCGAGGCGGTAATCGTGGTGCTGGGCGACGACGACAAGACCGTGGGCGAAGGCAACTCGCGCACTACGCTCAATCTGCCCGGCCGTCAGGAACAGCTGCTCAGAGAGATTGTGGCTACGGGCCGCCCTGTGGTGCTGGTGCTGATGGCGGGCAGGGCTACCACCGTCAACTATGCCGCCCGTCACGTGCCAGCCATCATCAATGCCTGCTTCCCCGGAGAGTATGGCGGACAGGCTGTGGCTGAGGTCATCTTCGGCGCCTACAATCCCGGAGGCCGCCTCACCTGTACCACGCCCCGCACCGTGGGCCAGATACCCTACGCCTTCCCCTTCAAGCCCGGCTCAGACGTCGAGAACAAGTCTTCGCTTTGGGGCTGCCTCTTCCCCTTTGGCCACGGACTGAGCTACACGCGCTTTGAATATTCAGACCTTGTCATCTCGCGCTCCACGATGCTGCCCACCGACAGCGTGACCGTGACGGCGAAGGTCAAGAATGTGGGCTCGCGCGAAGGCGACGAGGTGGTGCAGCTCTATGTGCGCGATGAGGTCAGCACGGTGACTACCTATACCCAGGTGTTGCGTGGCTTCGAGCGCATCAGCCTCAAGCCGGGCGAGAGCCAGATGGTGACATTCAGGCTCGGGCCTGCCGACCTGGCACTCTGGGACAAGGACATGCGCTTCGTGGTCGAGCCGGGCGACTTCACCCTGATGGTGGGCGCCTCGTCAAAGGACATCAGGCTGACCGGTACCCTCAACGTGACAAGACCGTAAACGAAAACAAGTAAAACGAAAATCAAGAATGCAACAGACACAACGACACCATTATAGACCCCTCTTGGAAATAGGAGTGCCCATCGTCATCGGACAGTTGGGCACCATCATCCTCGGCTTTGCCGACACGCTGATGATAGGCCATCACAGCACCATCGAGCTGGGTGCAGCCGGACTGGTCAACAACATCTTCACCCTGGGACTGCTCTTCTATCTCGGTTTCTCTTACGGACTTACCCCCATCGTGGGCCGCCTCTTCGGCATGGGCCGCACCGACGAAATCGGGCAGAAGGTGAAGAACTCGATAGTGGCCAACATGGTGGTGGGACTGCTGCTCATGGCAATGATGACGCTGCTCTACCTGAACCTGCACAACATCGGCCAGCCCGAGGAGCTGCTGCCCATCATCCGCCCCTACTTCCTGGTCAATCTGGTGAGCATCCCCTTCGTGGGCATGTTCAACACCCTGAAGCAGTTCTTCGACGGCATCACCCGCACACAGGTGCCGATGTGGGTAATGATTGGCGGCAACGTGGTCAACATCCTCTTCAACTGGCTGCTCATCTACGGCGTAGGTCCCTTCCCCGAACTGGGGTTGCTCGGAGCCGGTATCTCCACCATGGGATCGCGCGTGGTGATGTCGATAGCCCTCGTGGTGATATTCTTCACCGGCAGAGGCTATGTCCGCTACCGCCAGAGCCTGAAGCAGAGTACCGTGACGCGTGCCGACTTTGTAGAGATGAACCGTCTGGGCTGGCCCGTGGCGCTGCAGTTGGGCTCCGAGTCGGCTGCCTTCACGCTGAGCTGTGTGATGGTGGGCTGGCTGGGCACCATTCCACTGGCGTCTCACCAGATAATGATTACCATCTCCCAGTTGTTCTACCTGGTGCTATCGGGCATGGCCTCAGCCATATCCATCCGCATCAGCTACGTCATGGGGCAGAAGGAGTATGACGCCATGCGATGCTGCGCGGCCGACGGCTTCCGCATGCTGCTGGTCTTCTCTGCCGTGGTGAGTCTGCCCATCATCCTCTTCCGCCACGACATCGGCTTCATCTTCACCGACAACGACGAGGCGTGCCTCACGGTGGCGCATCTGATATGGATACTCGTCATCTACCAGTTTGGCGACGGCATGCAGTACATCTACGCCAACGCCTTGCGCGGCATAGCCTGCGTGAAACCGATGATGTACTACGCCTTCATCGCCTACTTCTGCATCAATCTGCCTGTGGGCTATGTCTTGGGCTTTGTGGCAGGCTGGGGCATATACGGCATCTGGACCGCCTTCCCCATAGGTCTTACCATTGCCGGCATACTCTTCTACCGCCGCTTCGTCAAGGAGCTCCGAGTGATGGCCGGGCGCTGACACGCTGGTCACTGCACTGCATATACGCGAAAAGGGCAAATCCGCAGATTTGCCCTTTTCGCTTTCTATCGAGTCCGAGTCAGCTGGTTCAGCCTTGCATCTCGGTGCGCTTCATCTTCTTGAGCAGGTCGCTGGCAAAGATGAAGTCGGTAAGCCGCTCATTGGTCGAGCCCATAATGTCGGCGCTCACTCCCTGCCACTCCTTCGTACCTTTATATATAAAGATGATATTCTCGCCGATACCCATCACTGAGTTCATATCGTGGGTGTTGATGATGGTGGTGATGCCATACTCGTGGGTAATGTCGGAGAGCAGATGGTCTATCACGAGCGACGTCTGGGGGTCCAGTCCGGAGTTGGGCTCGTCGCAGAAGAGGTATTTGGGATTGAGCACGATGGCGCGGGCTATCGCCACACGCTTCTGCATACCTCCCGAAATCTCGTCGGGATACTTGTTGGCGGCCTCCACCAGGTTGACACGGTCAAGACATTCCTCGGCACGGCGCACGCGGTCGGCATAGTTGAGCGAGGAAAACATATCGAGTGGGAACTGCACATTGTCTCTCACAGACATCGAGTCAAAGAGTGCGGCGCCCTGGAAAATCATGCCCATCTCACGGCGCATCATCACCTGCTCGCGCTTGGTCATGCCCACGAAGTCGCGCCCGTCGTAGAGCACCTCTCCCGAGGTGGGGTGCAGCAGTCCTACGAGGTTCTTCATCAGCACCGTCTTGCCCGAACCGCTCTGGCCGATGATGAGGTTGGTCTTGCCGGTCTCAAAGCGGGCATTGATGCCACGCAGTACGGTCTTGTCGCCAAAGGACTTGGTAAGATTCTTGACTTCTATCATATCAGCTCAGGATTTGGGTAAGGAAAACGTCGGAAAAGAGGATGAGCACCGAACTGCACACCACGGCGTCGGTGCTGGCCTTGCCCACCTCGACAGAGCCGCCCTCGACGGTGTAGCCGAAGAACGACGACACGCTGGCAATGATATAGGCAAAGAAGGTACTCTTGATGATACTCATCCATACAAACCATGGATTGAAGGCGTGTTGCAGTCCTAAGGTCAGGTCATCTGGCGGCAAGAGGTGCCCGATATAGGCTGTGCCATAAGCACCCACGATGCCCATCGCCGAGGAGCAGACGACCAGGGTGGGCATCATCGTCATCAGGCCTGCTATCTTGGGCAGGATGAGAAACGAGGCCGAGTTGACGCCCATAATCTCGAGGGCGTCTATCTGCTGGGTCACGCGCATGGTGCCCAACTCAGAGGCGATGTTGGAGCCCACCTTGCCCGAGAGGATGAGACACATGATGGAGCTCGAAAACTCGAGCAGCATAATCTCGCGAGTGGTATAGCCCGACACCCAGCGCGGCATCCAGGGGCTCTGGATATTCACCTTCATCTGTATGCAGATTACGGCGCCGATGAAGAAGGAGATAAGCAGCACGATGGGTATCGAGTCTACGCCCAACTGCGACATCTCCTTGATATACCGCTTGGCAAACATGCGCATCCGCTCGGGCACGCTGAACGAGCGCCCCATCAGGATGAGGTATTTGCCGAAAGTGGTGAGATATTTCTTTAACAATTTGATTATCAACATAGGCTTAATGTCCGTTTTACGTTGCAAAAGTAACCAAAAAAGGTCAAAAAACTACCATGTATATAATAGTTTTTTAGTATTCTCAGTGTAATTGTCTTATTTTTTTGTAATTTTGCACGATAAACAATAGCTATTTATGGCCGATACAGACAACATGGTGATGACCCTCCGCACAGAGGGTCTTGTAAAAAGATATGGCAAGCGCACGGTGGTCAACAAGGTCGACTTCCATGTGAAGCAAGGAGAAATCGTGGGATTGCTCGGACCCAACGGTGCAGGCAAGACCACCTCGTTCTATATGACCACCGGTCTGGTAGTGCCCAACGAGGGCCGCGTAAGCCTCAACGACATCGACATCACCAACTACCCCGTCTACAAGCACGCCCGGGCAGGCATAGGCTATCTGCCCCAGGAGGCCAGCGTGTTCCGCCAGATGAGCGTGGAAGACAATATCATGGCCGTGCTCGAGATGACGCAGCTCAGCCATGAAGAGCAGCTTAGAGAGCTCGAAAGCCTCATCAAGGAGTTCCGCCTCACCAAGGTGCGCAAGAACATGGGAACCCAACTCTCGGGTGGCGAGCGCCGCCGCACCGAGATTGCCCGTTGCCTCGCCATCAACCCCAAGTTTGTGATGCTCGACGAGCCGTTTGCCGGCGTAGACCCCGTGGCTGTGGCCGACATCCAGCACATCGTGTGGCGACTGAAGTACCGCAACATCGGCATACTCATCACCGACCACAACGTGCGCGATACCCTGGCCATCATCGACCGTGGCTACCTGCTCTTCGAGGGTAAGATTCTCTTCAGCGGAAAGCCCGAAGAGCTGGCGTCAAACCCCGTGGTGCGCAAGAACTATCTCACCGACAACTTCCAGCTGACCCGCTTCACCCCCACCGAGGAAGACGAGCAGGCAGCAGCGGCCGCGGCAGCCATGCACCGCGACTAAACCCATCTGCAGACGGCCGCCAGCCGCCCGCGGATGCACTTTTCCACAAGATTATTAGGTAATGTCGCTAAAAATGAGTAATTTTGCGACTCATTCGGAAAATCAAAAATTTATAAATAGTATCAGAGATGAATATTTCATTTGAAAACCCTGACAAAGTAAGCGGTCTGCTCACCCTCGTGGTTGAAGAGGCAGACATCAAGAAGGATGTCAACAAGACAATCGAAGACTATCGCAAGAAGGCCAATATCCCCGGCTTCCGCCCAGGTAAGGCCCCATTAAGCCTCATCAAGCGCCAGTTTGGTATGAGCGTCAAGATGGACGCCATCAACAAGTTGGTAGGCGAGCAGCTGCAGAAGTACATCAAGGACAACGACATCCAGATGTTGGGCGAGCCCATGGCATCAGAGTCACAGGTGCCCCAGGACCTCGAGAAGGACGGTCCCTACACCTTCAAGTTCGACATCGCCATCGCCCCCGAGTTCAAGTGCGAGCTCACAGGCCGCGACAAGGTAGACTACTACCAGCTCAAGGTTGACGACGAGCTCATCGACCGTCAGGTAGATATGTTCGCTTCACAGGCTGGCAGCTACGCTCCCGGCGACCACTACGAGGAGAACGACACCCTCAAGGGCGAGCTGCGCGAGCTCGACGAGGCTGGCAACACCAAGGAAGGCGGCATCGTAGTCGAGGACGCCATAATTATGCCTTCTTACATCAAGGTCGAGGACCAGAAGAACCTCTTCGACGGCGTTAAGCCCGGCGATGTAGTGACCTTCTCTCCCCGCAAGGCTTATCCCGAGAACGACGCCGAGGTTTCCTCACTCCTCAAGATAGACCGCAAGGAGGTAGCCGAGCACACCGGCGACTTCAGCTATCAGGTCAAGGAAATCAACCACTTTACCAAGCACGAGGTTAATCAGGAGCTCTTCGACCGCGTATACGGCGAGGGCAACGTGGCCGACGAGGCTGCTTTCCGCGCCAAGATTGCCGAGAACCTCAAGGCTCAGTTTGAGGTCAACACCGACTTCCGCTTCCTCATGGACGTGCGCAAGCACTGCGAGAAGAAGGTCGGCAAGCTCGAGTTCCCCGATGCCCTGCTCAAGCGCATCATGCTCGCCAACAACAAGGACAAGGGTGAGGAGTTTGTAGAGAAGAACTACGAAGCCAGCATCAACGAGCTGACATGGCACCTCATCAGAGAGAAGCTGGTTGCCGCCCAGGAAATCAAGATTGACGACAACGACGTCAAGGAGACTGCCAAGGAGGCTGCCCGCGCCCAGTTTGCACAGTACGGCATGAACAATGTGCCCGACGAGTACCTGGACAACTACGCCACCGAGATGCTCAAGAAGCAGGAGCACATCCAGTCGTTTGTAGAGCGCGCCATCGACCGCAAGCTCACCGAGAAACTCAAGGGCGTTGTCAAGCTCAACGTCAAGGAAGTGACCCTCGACGAATTCAACAAACTCGACGCATAAAAAGAAATTAAAAAAAAACTTCTTAAAGATAAGGAGGTTGTCAACTTTTTTATGTATCTTTGTTCTTAGAACAATGCATAAAAGAGTAGGCAACCTCTCTTTGTTTTCATTCATTACATATATTATTATTATTATCATGAATAGAGATTTTCGCAAGTATGCCACCCAGCATTTAGGCATTAACGGCATGGCCCTAGATGATGTCATCAAGTCGCAGGCACAGTACATCAATCCCTATATTCTGGAAGAGCGCCAGCTCAATGTCACCCAGATGGACGTATTCTCACGACTCATGATGGAACGCATCATCTTCCTCGGTACCGAGATTGACGACTATACCGCCAATACCCTGCAGGCCCAGCTGCTCTACCTCGACTCTACCGACCCAGAGAAGGATATCTCCATCTACATCAACAGCCCCGGCGGCAGCGTCACAGCCGGACTGGGCATCTATGATACCATGCAGTTTATCTCGAGCGACGTAGCCACCATCTGCACCGGCATGGCTGCCTCGATGGCTGCCGTGCTGCTCACTGCCGGAACCGAGGGCAAGCGACAGGCACTCACCCACAGCCGAGTGATGATTCACCAGCCCCTCGGCGGAGTACAGGGACAGGCGTCCGACATCGAGATTGAGGCCAAGGAGATTCAGAAGTTCAAGAAGGAACTCTACACTATTATCAGTGAGCACTCACACACGCCCTACGACAAGGTATGGCAGGACAGTGACCGCAACTACTGGATGACTGCCCAGGAGGCCAAGGACTATGGCATGATAGACACTATATTAACACGCAAGAAGAATGGCTAAGAAGAAAGTATGTAGTTTCTGCGGCCGCGACGAGAGCCAGGTCAACCTCATCATCTCGGGGCTTCACGGCTTCATCTGCGACGACTGCGCCAAGCAAGCCTACGAGATAGCCGAGTCGACCGGAGCCTATGGCAGCGCAGCCGCCAACAAGAAACCCACCGACGCCTTCACCCTCAAGGAGATACCCAAGCCCCGCAAAATCAAGGAGTACCTCGACCAGTATGTCATAGGTCAGGACGACGCCAAGCGATTCCTCTCCGTGGCAGTCTACAACCACTATAAGCGACTGCAGCAGCACATCGACGACGACGGAGTGGAAATCGAGAAGAGCAACATCATGATGGTGGGCAGCACTGGTACCGGCAAGACGCTGCTGGCGCGCACCATAGCCCATCTGCTCAACGTGCCCTTCACCATCGTCGACGCCACCGTATTTACCGAAGCCGGATACGTGGGCGAAGATGTCGAGAGCATCCTCTCCCGACTCCTCCAGGTGGCCGACTACGATGTGGCCAAGGCCGAGTGCGGCATCGTCTTCATCGACGAGATAGACAAGATAGCCCGCAAGAGCGACAACCCCAGCATCACCCGCGACGTGAGTGGCGAGGGCGTGCAGCAAGGTCTGCTCAAGCTCCTCGAAGGCACTATGGTCAACGTGCCGCCCAAGGGAGGCCGCAAGCATCCCGACCAGGACTACATCCATGTCGATACGCGCAACATCCTGTTCATCTGCGGTGGAGCCTTCGACGGCATCGAGACCAAGATAGCCCAGCGCATGAACACCCACGTGGTGGGATACAACTCGGTGCAGAACGTGGCACGCATTGACAAGAACAACCTCATACAGTATGTCACGCCGCAGGACCTCAAGTCGTTCGGACTCATCCCCGAGATTATCGGACGCCTGCCCGTACTCACCCACCTCACCCCCCTCGACAAGCCCGCCCTGGAGCGCATCCTCGTAGAGCCCAAGAACTCGATAGTCAAGCAGTACATCAAGCTGATGGCCATCGACGGCATTGAGCTCACCTTCGACCAGGCGGCGCTCAACTACATCGTCGACAAGGCGGTAGAGTACAAGCTGGGCGCACGCGGACTGCGCTCCATCGTCGAAGCCATCATGATGGACGCCATGTTCGAGCTGCCCTCCAAGCGTACCAAGACATTCGAAGTCACCCTCGCCTACGCCAAGGAACAGATGGAGAAATCCAATTTCCAGAAGCAGGAAGCCCAGTAATCTGCCCGGTGGGACCGCCCCGGGCAGCCCCACCGTCATCAGATATATAATTATCAGTAATTCTATCTCCCCCACCCCAGTTCCTTGGGGAAAGAAAACTGCTTTATATCAATATGACAGACAACGTAAATCTTTCGGAAAAACTAAAGCACTATTTCGGCTTTGACTCGTTCAAAGGCGACCAGGAAGCCATTATCCGCTCGCTCATGGCGGGGCACAACGTCTTTGTGCTCATGCCCACCGGCGGAGGCAAGAGCCTGTGTTACCAGCTGCCGTCGCTCCTCATGGAGGGCACTGCCATCGTCGTGTCGCCACTCATCGCCCTGATGAAAAACCAGGTAGACGCCGTCAATGGCATCAGCGAGCACAACGGACTGGCCCATTACCTTAACTCGTCGCTCACCAAGGCGCAGACCACACAGGTGATGAATGACGTGCGCAACGGCCATACCAAGCTGCTCTACGTGGCTCCCGAGTCGCTCAACAAGCCCGAGAACCTGGAGTTTTTCAAGTCGTTCAAGATTTCGTTCTATGCCATCGATGAAGCCCACTGCATCTCGGAGTGGGGACACGACTTCCGACCCGAGTACCGCAACCTCAGACCCACCATCAACAAGATTGGCAACGCGCCGGTAATAGCCCTCACGGCTACTGCCACCGACAAGGTGAGAAGCGATATCAAGAAAAATCTGGAGATACAGGACGCCATCGAGTACAAGAGCTCTTTCAACAGGCCCAACCTCTACTACGAGGTGCGGCCCAAGACCAAGGAGATCAACAAGCAGATTGTGCTCTTTATCAAGAAGCACCCGGGCAAGAGCGGTATCATCTACTGTCTCTCGCGCAAGACGGTAGAAGAACTGGCGGCCGAGCTCAAGGCCAACGACATCAAGGCGGCGCCCTATCATGCCGGCCTCGACAGCGCCACGCGCTCGCAGACCCAGGACGACTTCCTCATGGAGCGCATCGATGTCATCGTGGCCACCATAGCCTTCGGCATGGGCATCGACAAGCCCGACGTGAGATTCGTCTTCCACTACGACATACCCAAGAGCCTGGAGGGATACTACCAGGAGACCGGACGCGCAGGCCGGGATGGAGGCGAGGGCATCTGCATAGCCTTCTACTCCTACAAAGACCTGCACAAGCTCGAAAAATTCATGGAGGGCAAACCCCTCAACGAGCAGGACATAGGCCGGCAGCTGCTCCAGGAGACG
>ENA-ORRQ01000339-ORRQ01000339.1-human-gut-metagenome-genome-assembly--contig:-NODE-339-length-48479-cov-5.470449_pt1 | contig 48479 bp, 45 predicted proteins | sample MGYA00242177_ERZ509138 | MGnify/ENA primary metagenome ERZ509138 (study PRJEB26280, sample SAMEA2338628) | human gut metagenome | biome: human gut; feature: human-associated habitat; material: faeces... | reverse complement strand
GCACGAATTCCTCCCCTTGTTAAAACAAGGGGCTTCCTTCGTGATTATTCTGTGACAGAGGAAAACCTTCCTTAACCCAGTTATCTGAATAGCGAAAAACATTTTGGTTCGATTGTGAATTACATACAAACTCTCCTACCTTTTTTTCCCCCATCCACAAAAAGCATTTAGTACCAACCGTCATTTCTGTCTCCAAGCCGATCACTAAACATATACTTAGTTTGATCTGACCAATCCAATGTCAAACCTAAAATGCTGAGAACTGTTGTCAGTGTAGAAAAGCGGACATCCCCTCCCTTTTCTAACTTAATCAACGTCTTACGACTTATACCTGTCGCTTTCTCGATATCTTCTAATGTATATTTCAATTTTTTGCGACGAAGGCGGATACGCTCTCCAATCTCTTCAAGTTTTAATGCGTTGGCATGGACAAAATTTTTCATAGCACAAAAAAATTGAAGTAAAGTACAACATCTTGACAAATTATCAATAATGTGTAGTTCACTTCAATTTTTAGCAATTTCAACCAAAATGTGAATAAAAGTTCACATTAACGGTAATGAGTGCACCGGCCATTATCGTTCCGGGCATGGGCAGCGCATGTCGGTCTGTTGGGAATCCTCGGCGTTACGCCGAGGAGGATCGTTGTCAATTAGGTCACATTAGCTGTTTCGACCTTTAATGAATCCCGTAAACACTCCCCAACCGATGGGCAAGGATACTTCATCCTGAATACAGAAATCCCCCCGGTGGTGTCCCGGATGGTTACAACCGTAGTAGAAAAAGACTGCCTTACCGCCGCGCTGTTGAACTCGACGAATAAGCATGGTGCAATCTTCACTCCCAACCTTCGCATTCATGTCAACCACAGAGTCGACACCCTCGACAGTGCGAGCAGCCTGCTTAACGGCCTCCACCGCTTCTTCGTCACCTTTGTAGGTCACAGCCTCACCCATGCGGGTTAAGCGGTATTGCACTCCGTAGGCGGCTGCCATTCCCTTAACCGTCATCTCAACATTGGCGGCCATATAGTCGTTGATTTCCGTGCTTTCACCACGAACTTCCAACTGCATATAGGCATGAGGCGCCACAATATTGCAACCGACACCAGAAATCAACTTACCGATTTGCACTCGTGTAATGCCTTTACTGTGACCCGGAAGAGACCCTAAAGACATACACGTTGCTGCCGCACACATCAGAGCACTTCTGCCGTTTTCCGGAGAACCCGCTGCAGCCTGAATGCCATCGTATTCCAAGTCGAACTTGGTTGTAGCAAGGTAGCCGTGGTGTGAAACACCAACTTGCCCTAAACGAGCTGAGCATCCGATGTGAGCCCCGGCAAACCAATCAACATCATCAACGATGCCCTTAGCTGCCATCGCTGCCGCACCGCGAACCCCTTCTTCGGCCGGTTGAAACAGAACTTTAACCGTCCCATTCAAGTGTTCTTTGTTATCCGCTAGCCATGCAACCACACCCAATCCAACAGCCGTGTGTCCATCGTGGCCACAAGCATGGGAAAAACCGGGATAGATTGAACGGTAATGACCTTGATTGGCTTCGTGCTTTGGATCATTTGTTTCTTCAATCGGCAAACAGTCAATATCCACACGAATAGCTGTCACGGGTCCTGGACGCCCCGTTTCCAAAACAGCCATTGCTCCCGTGTAACCGCCAAGACGTTTTAAAAATTCAGCAGGTACACCATGCTCTTGAGCACGAGCTTGTGCGGCTTGAACCGTTTCTTCATTTCTACCCATAACCGCTGTTGGCTCAATTACCTCGATACCACAGAGCGCTTTAAGCCCCAACTCTTCGATACGCTTTACGATAAAGTACGTTGTTTCAAATTCACACCACCCTTCTTCTGGATGTTCATGAAGCCAACGGCGGTCTTTGACCATTTGATCTTTGTAATGATGTACACTCATTTTCCAAATCCTGTCTAAAGTTCGAAGATAAAGCCCAACAAAATCACGTTGACAATCATTGGGATTGCCATGCGTTTGGAGACTTCAAGGGGACTGGCCTTAATCATGCCGGCAACAACCAGTGTTGCACCCGCAATCGGAGAACACATACGACCTAAGGCGCCAGACAAAGAGGCAACAACACCAAGATTCGGTACCTTCATGCCAAATTCTGCCGCATAAGGAGTAACCGCCTGATTAAATGCGTGTCCTGCAGCGTCACCCGACCCCGTTAACACCCCCATAAGGAACGGACCGAAATTGGCAGCCAAGGCGGCGATTTCTTTAGAGTCTTTCAATTGAACGATTAACGCATCGATCACACCAGCGGCCTGTAAACCACCAGCAAAGCAGCCGGCAGCAACGATAATGCCAAGAATGTTGGCATAACCCTTACCCATACCGCCGAAGAACTCTTTGGTAATTTTTTCCGGATTGGCACGCGTCACAATCAACGTGTAGATCGTGCCGTAAATCATCGCTTCGGCCACGCCCATTTTCAGAGCCGGAACACAGGTCGCCCCAAGCATCAAAATGACGATCGGAAGAATCGGTGCGATCGCATAGAGAATATTGACGCGATCGGGCAATTCACCGCGAGAGTCGCTAGCCACTTCAAACACTTCATCATTTTGTTCTTCCGTGCGTTTCTTAAAATCACGGAAAACAAAAATCATAGCCGTCACCATGATGATGTTTAAAGCACAAAGAGTGAGGATTTTCGGTGCGAATTGAACGATAAGATCCATCACTTCCATGTTGGAAATCTTTGCTACCCAAACATTGTGACTCGATCCAGGCGATAAAGCGGAAGGAATAATGGAGCCAATAATGGCCGCACCGGCAATGGCGGGCTTAAAGCCCGCTCTTACCATCAAAGGAATCATGGTAGGACCTAATGCAGCTGCGCAGCCCGCGGCAGACGGAATGGCGATAGCAACGCATGAGGCAATAAGCATGCAAAACGGCAATAAGAAAAAGCCTAACTTTCTTAAAGGTTTAACCAATAAAGCCACAAAATGCACGTCGCAACGAGTCATTGATACAACCGCCGCAAAACCCAACGAGGAGCAAATAGCCAAAATCATGGATGCGTTGGTCATATTTTTCATCATATTTGCTAGCGCAATATGCGGAGCAAAACTGATGATGCCCATAGCAAGACCGGCCGTAATGAGGACTAGCCGAGTCTCATAGCGTTTGAGCAATGCAGCAACCGTCAAAATAACAATAACGGTCGCACCAATCATTGAGAATGTCATGAGCGCTCTCCAAAAGTTTGAAATTGTTTCAGCGAACCGTACATTGAAACTAATCGCTGATACTCTTCAGAGTCATAAAACAGACTCTGATCGGGACCGTAGACCTTTGCTACCTCGATCAAAAATCTCACAGTGTCATCGATATCACATAGATGCGTTGCCCCTGTGGCGCAACCAGGAACTTGCGTTTGCGTTGTAATGGCCACACCGACACAAGGTGAAGAGGTTGCAACACTGGGCTGCAAAATGGAATTCAAATGATAAATACCGTTGCCATATGGCGTAATGTCTTGTTGCGTAAGCGGCAGTACTACCGGCAAGCGCCCTGTAGCGATTTCCATCAAAGAAAGGAGCTTTTCACTTGTACGTAAAATGTAACCTTCCTTAACCGTAGGTGTCAGCGCAAAACCGCTTACGTTAACGATGCGATTGCCCTTGGTAGTATCCACACAAAGAATGGCATCCATTGCTTCATCAACTTCAACGGTGTTGCATTCTTGGCTTGTCACAGGCGAATCCATAAAAGGCACAGGATCATGAGGACGAGTCGGTGCGTGCGGACAAATGTGTGTTGTGACAATCACGTCACATTCAAGTACGTCTTTTCTGGCATGCATTTGAGCCAATTTTGCAGCCGCTGACATGGCGGCCAATGCTCCATCGCCATCACTAGTAAAACCGATGCGCTCAGGCCTTGCCCCCAGTCCACCGAGTCGTCCGACAATTCCTAGCGTGGGAAAATCTCCACCCGAGGATTTTCCTCGAGAGCCAGGGATTAAAACTTTGACAAAATCAGTTGAACCTTTATCTCCGGTCAACGTTTTAACCTGAATATTTTCCGCTCCGTATGAGCGAAGATACTCGGCAACTGTCTGCCCGTTTACCGCAGGATCATCCAATAAATCCTGAAGTTCAATAATGTGTTTCATACTCATTGGCTTATCTCCATCTTTATATAGTCATTGTCTTTATTAATCTTTAGACTCGCCAATTACATTCTTGACTGTATTATTATCTATTCCACCTAGGAATAAATAATCGCAAAGAAATATGTCCTTACTTCATAATGATCTCGATGTTTTTTTGACACTGTGTGATACCCGTAGTTTTTCACTGGCCGCTCAAAAATTAACCTTGACGCAGTCAGCAATCACAAAAAAGATTCAGAGACTTGAAAACAATCTCGGTGTGGATCTCTTTGATAGAAGTAAAAGACCGATCGATCTGACAAAAGAAGGGGCCGTTTTGATGCATCAAGCAAAGCTTGCCCGTGAAGCTTTGGAGAGAACGGCCGGCGAAATTCGAGAAGGTGCTTTCTTACGACCGGAATTTCGGGTTGGAACTATTGAAAGCCTGGCAAAGTGTTTTTTGCCGTCCTTCATTGCGAATGTCAGACAAGAGGCCTCCCGTGTTTTAGCCGTCACAGGCACTTCCCAAACACTTATCAGTGCGCTACAGCATCGAGAAATTGATTTTGCTTTTGTCAGTGATCTTTTTTCTGAAATGCAGGGCTTAACGCGACTTAAAGTTTTTGAGGAACGCTCTGTATTATTAATGCCAGCCAAATTTGCTGCCGGTCATTCCAAAAAATGGACTTGGGATGAAATCCAACTTTGCGGTCTTCCCTATTTGCAATACTTTCGTGATGGTGGCGCAGGACGCCTGAATGACACTTATCTCAGTCTGCTGCACCTGGATATCCCGGCTCGAATTGAAGTTGATTCCACCAGTACTATGCTTTCACTCGTCGCTAATGGTATCGGATGGACCATTACGAGAGCGTTAGCCATTTTGCAAAACCCTGAAAAAGCAAAAGACGTTATCGTTTTACCGTTGCCTGCACCGGAGCTCTCTCGCCCACTTTATTTGGTCGCCCGACCCGATGAATCTCAACGTCTGATATCCCGGGTTGGAGAAGTCTCGCGAGAGATCTTCAATAACGAAATTACGCCTGAACTCAAAAAGATCGCCCCGTGGCTTCTCAAACCCAAAAAATAACCGACTCAAAAAATAAAGGCTCAGCTTAGATATAGTTTTGTGGAGCTAATTGACGTTCAACCAACTCGATCATGATATGAATCGTCTTGATATGCAATTCCTGCACACGATCAGCCCAACGGCCCGCCGGCGTCACAATGGCCACATCCGCCCTTTGAGCCAAGGGACTATCGACCTTGCCGGTTAAACCGATCACTTTCATTCCTTTTTCGTGAGCTGCCTCAACGGCATCAAGAACGTTGCCGCTTGTGCCAGAAGTAGTGATGGCTAAAAGCACATCGCCTTTTTGACCCACCGCCTGAACATAGCGGGAAAAAACAGCATGATAGCCGTAGTCGTTTCCCACGCAGCTCATATGAGACGGATCAGAAATAGCTATAGCTGCATAACCCGGACGATCACTTCTAAAGCGCCCGGTCATTTCTTCGGCAAAGTGCATAGCATCACACAAGGAACCACCGTTGCCGCAGGACAAAATTTTCCCGCCGCTACGGATCGCCTCAACCATTAATTCGGAGGCGCGAACAATGGCCTCTTGAGTCTGATCGGCTTCAATTAAAGCATCTAGCGCAGACCGCGCCTCTAAAAGTGCCGCTTTGACATGTTCTTTAGCCATAATCTCTATCCTCTTTGCCTCATTTTTTACCGGCGGCCAAAAATAGCTCCGGCAATGGTGTTGGCATCCGTGTACTCCAGCTCAACTCCTGCCGGAATACCTCTGGCCAAGCGAGTAACTCGAATTTGGGGAGCAACTGAAGCCATCGCTTTGGCGATAAAGTGTGCCGTAGCATCCCCTTCCGGGGTAAAGGGTGTCGCTATGAGTACCTCACGCACGAGTTTATCTTTTTTTACGCGCTCCAGAAGCTTTTGCATATTGATGTCCTCTGCCCCAATGCCTTTTACAGGAGAAATTAGGCCCATCAGAACGAAGTAAAGTCCCCGGTACGCCATGGTTTCTTCAATCACCCGCTGATCTGCCGGCGTCTCTACGATGCAAATCTTCGTACGATCCCGAGACGCATCCGCGCAAATCGGACAAACCACCTCATCGGTAAGTGTGTTGCAGAGTTCACAGTGCTTAACGGTTTTAACAGCCCGTTCAAGCGTTTTTAAAAGTTTCGCCGCTTGTCGTCTGTCATCCGACAGAAGTTGTTCGGCGATACGGGAAGCCGAACGCGGCCCCAAACCGGGCAGACGCTTGAGCGCATCCACAAGGTCATCCAATGTGGGACTTAGCGTTGGCATCATTAATCCTTAGAAGGACATTCCCGGAGGAAGGGGCATTCCAGCCGTTGCCGCTGCCATTTTTTCCTTGGTGATTTTTTCAATCTGATCCAAGCAATCTTTTGTGGCCATGAAGATTAAATCTTCAACCATGTCCACGTCTTCCTGCAATAAACTCGGATCCACTTTCACAGACTTCAGTGCGTGCTTACAGGTCATCGTCACCTGAACGAGATTGCCGCTTGCGCTGCCCGTCACTTCAAGGTGCTCAAGTTCATGCTGCAAACGCTTGATATTTTCCTGTACTCGTGCGGCTTGTTTTAAAAGCGCTCCCATGTTTCCACGCATAATCTTTCCTTTCTTTTTATCAATAGGTTAAGAAACTTTCTTTTTTACCGACATCGGATCAATGCGAGCGTTAAAGCGTCGCATGACGGTTCTCGCCAACGGCGTTTGCTTAAGCGCTTCGATCGCTTCCTTTCGCTCTGCCTCGTCGGTTATTGTGACAAATTTATTCTTTTTGCGCTCAGCCTCTTGAGCCTTTTTCTGCTCTTTTTTCAACCTGGCACGCTCCTGGCTGATAGTGCGTGAGCGCGGCGTCTCCAACTCAAACTCAAAACGCATCCGGCGGCCAAAAAGCGGATCCACAATTCGCTGAACCGAAAGCATCGCTTTTTGGTTTTTCAGCCGGTTTTCATAGAGCGGATCTATACGAAGTTTGATCAGATCACCTTCTATCGAAACGCATTCACTGCGCTCCAAAATATCCTTGGCATAAGTTGCAGGATAGGTGTAGCGAAGCTTCTCGTACCAACGTTTGCCTACTTCTGTAAATTCGGGAATCTGATCATAATCCTCGGCGTAATCATACTGATCGGCAAAAGACTCGTCCTCAGCGGTTTGCGCCTCCGCTAAAGAAGGCTCAACCGAAGTTGATACGTAGCCGAAGTCTTCAATCGAGTCCTGCATCTGAGAAGCATACTCATCGTAGTCATCGACGAACGGAGGATCGTCTTCTTCAATGACACTTGGCTCTGAGACTTTTTTCTCTTCTTTTTGCGGAGGAGTCGACTCAAGGCGACTGCTCCGATCAGACTCCCCCAGAGAAGCTTCCTCCCATGGGGCAGGTTCTGCGTCAACTTTTTTTTCAGTTTCAGGGGCAGTCTTTTGCTCCTGAGATTGCGCTGACGGTTGTGATGGCGGCACCTGAACCGCACTTTGTTCAGTCTCCTTTGCGCTTTGAGGTTTAAAGCGTTCAGGTAATTTGACCTGTACGCTGCCAGCCGGTTTAAAGGCAAGCATACGCAATAGCGCCATGGTGAATCCGGCATACTCATCGGGCGCCAAATTCATATCTGCTCTGGCATTTAAAGCAATTTGATAGTAAAGCTGAACTTCTTGCGGCGTGAAGGTTCGTGCCAATGTCAAAATCGCCTCACGATCCATGTCATCGGCTGCGATACTCGCCACATCAAATTGGGCCAAAGCAATTTTGTGCAAAATGGAGGCCAAGTCACGAATCGCCTGGCTAAACGAGAGACTGCGCATGGACATCTGCTCGGCTACCTGCATCATCTCATGGGCTTTTCCTTCAGCCAGATAACCCAAAAGCTTGATGAGCACGTCGCTGTCCATCATGCCCAACATTTCCCGCACACTCTCGAGAGTAATCGGTTTATCGCCCGCAAAAGCGATGGCTTGATCGAGCAGACTCAAACCGTCACGCATAGAGCCTCGGGCCCCCACGCCCAAAAGCTTCAAAGCGGCGGGTTCGGCCTGAATATTTTCTTCCTTCAGAATGTGTGCCATATGTTCTGCAACGGTCTGCGGCGAAACATTCTTCAGATTAAATTGCAGACAACGAGACAGAACCGTAACAGGAACTTTTTGAGGATCTGTCGTTGCCAAAATAAATTTCACATATTCCGGTGGCTCTTCGAGCGTCTTCAACATGGCGTTGAAAGCGTGAGAAGTGAGCTGATGCACTTCGTCAATCATGTAGACTTTGTAGCGGGCGTTGGTAGGCGCATACATTGCCTGCTCGAGCAACGCGGTCATCTCCTCGACCGAACGGTTGCTCGCCGCGTCCATTTCAATGTAATCAACAAAACGCCCCTCATCAATGGCACGGCACGCTTCACAAACTCCGCAAGGATGATCCGTCACCCCGCCTTTACCGTCCGGTCCTACACAATTAAGGCTTTTAGCCAAAATTCGTGAAAGCGTTGTCTTACCGACACCACGAGTGCCTGTAAACAGATAAGCGTGATGAAGCCTATTTTCACGCAAAGCGTGTGTGAGCGCTTGAACCACCGGTTCTTGTCCCACCACACTTTCAAAATCATGAGGGCGCCATTTACGGGCCAAAACCTGAGAAGCCATAATCAACCTATGAACCTTTGGCAAAACGCTCAAGCGCCTCACCCGTTAAACGACACAATCTCCAATCAGGCAAAACCGTTGCACCGACCTTTTCATAAAATCCGATCGCCGGCGTATTCCATTCCAAAACAACCCACTCGAAACGACCGCATTTTTCCTTAACCGCCAAGGCAGCTAAGTAACGCATCAGCGCTTTCCCATAGCCTTTTCCACGATAGGCCGGATCAATGAATATATCCTCAAGGTACAAGCCCTTGCGGGTCAGGAAAGTTGAAAAATTATGGAAGTAAAGCGCAAAACCAACAGGGGTGTCATCCTCGTAGGCAATCACGGCATGCGCCGTCACCGATTCACCGAATAATTCTCGACGCACATCGTCAACCGTCGCTGTTACTTGATCCAATAGCTTTTCGTAATCGGCGAGTTTCTTAATAAAATTTAAAACCAATTCGCAGTCTTTTTCTTCTGCCGGACGAATTTCAAACATTTCTTTTGCTCATTGAGTTTGGTTCAAACAGGTGTAGTTTAGCGAAAATCTTTTCGATTAAACACCGATTTCCAAAAGCATATCGTAGAAAACTCGCGAAGCCAAAAACAAAAAGAAAGCGCCTCCCACGCAATTAATCACTCTTGCTGCCTTTGGCGTAGACAAGAGCCGTCGGAAGTTGGAAGCTATCCAACCGTATCCGCAGTGAATTAGAAAGACCGTACAAAAGTATGTCACCGTCATCACACAAACTTGAAGCAGAAAAGACAGTTCGTGGTCAATGAATTGGGGAAAAAGCGAGACGAAAAACATGATAAGCATCGGGTTGGTCATCTGAAGCGTCACCGTTATGAAAAACCTACCTGAGACTGACTAGCTATACTCAAAATACCTACTCAGTCTCAGGTTTTTCTTCCTCCATCATCGAGATCAGTTTCACTTCAGATCACTCCGAAGCCAGCGCTCATCCCTCACCGAAAAACTCTCTTGCGAGAATCGTTTCAGGCCCACCTGAGGTCACGTCCCGAGTTTTCCCCTCTTCTTGGCAGGCAAAGGCGTTCACCGTGTAACTCACGGCACCGCCGGACTCATTAAAATCAGCCCGGCCGCTCGGTATATCTTCTTAAATTGATCGCCGCATTGAAGTCTCGATCCTTGATCTCTGCCCCACAATGCGCACACTTCCATCGTCTGTCCGAAAGCCTTAACTCGTCATTTTTCTGACCGCAATAACCGCACGTCTTAGAACTGGCATAAAACCGATCCGCTATGATCACCTCACAGCCTCTTTGCTCGGCTTTGTACTCCAGTTGACGCCGAAATTCGTAGAAACCAACGTCGGCTATGCAACGAGCCAGTTTCCCGTTTTTCAGCATTCCACTCACATTCAAATCTTCAATCACAATCCGAGAGAAATGAGTGGTCAGGTAGTTAGTGAGCTGATGCAAAGCATTCTGTCGGTAATTGAAAATCTTGCGATGCAACTCACCGATCTCCAATACCAACTTGATACGGTTTTTACTGCCTTTCTGACTTCGTGCGAGCTTCCTTTGCAGTCGACGAAGCTTCGACAGACTTTTCTTTAATGGTTGCAACGCTTCAAACCTCTTGTGGTTCGAGAGCACCGCCAGTGACTTCACCCCCAAGTCCACTCCCACCGTGCCTTGGTTTTTGGCCGGTTTTAAGTGGTTGAGATTGGCGAGTTCACAAGTCAGACTCACATACCATCGTTTTCCGCGTCGCGAGACCGTTGCCCAAAGCAGCTTCGCTTCTTTAAATCGCAACGGCTCACGCATCCGCACCCAACCTAATTTCGGTATACGGATGCGTGAACCTTTGACTTCAAAGTGGTCATTGCTGATTGTGAAACTGTCAGAGACGTACTTTTTCTTGAATTTTGGGTACTTGAAGTGCTCGGGGTTCTTCCAAAAATTCGCAAACGCTTGTCCTAATTGAATGATGGCCATCTGCACAGCGCACTTGGTCACTTCCATCATCCACGGGAATTGCTCACGTTTTATAGCATTGAGTTTGCGGCGAATACTGTATTGATTGGGTTTGGGCTGAGTCGGATCTTTCTTGTAGGCTTCATACTCTTCGATCCATTCATTCAATGCCCAATTAAAAGCAAATCGGGCGCAACCGACCGCTTTTTTCAAATACAGCTCTTGACTGTCGTTGACAATGAGCTCGATTTTATGGGCTCGATGAATCTGCATCTTCCTATTCTTTCAATCTATTGCGCGGCTTTCACTGCTTTTTTCATCCCGTTAATCAACTTTTGATTCTTTTTACTGCGTGAACCATAAAGTCTGGCACTGAAAACGGTAATGATTTCTAAAACATCTTTAGCTAAATCTTCTTCAAAAGAGGCTTCTTCCCCCTTATTGACGATCACCACTTCAACGCCTTTCATTTCGCAAACCGAGAAAATCAGCTCTGCGCCAAAGCGCAGGAGACGGTCTTTGTGAGTGATCACCAGGCGCTCAATTTTACCGTTAAGAAGTTTTTGCAGTAAAGACTGCAATCCCTTTTTTCGATAGTTCATTCCACTGCCAAGATCGCTGATGAGCTCGAAATTCCAACCTTGCGCGGCACAGTACATTTCCAAAACGGTTTTTTGTCTTTCTAGATCTTTTTTCTGATCAGCGCTTGAGACTCGAGCGTAAGCTAGCGTTATACGATCTGGCTTAGGAGTAACTTTCCGGACAAACCCCATGATTTGTTCAGCCGAATACCTTCTCTGATTGCCTTTGGTTCGCTGGGGAACTAATTTCCCCTCGGATTCCCAACGTCTGAGGGTAGAAATAGAGACGCCTAATCATCACACGCCTCATAGTGAAAGTTTTTTCGGGAATTTAAATATATTTCATTACTAGTGAAAGATTTTGATAAAACCAGAAAAATCTTTCACTAGATTTATTCTCAATTTATCAGCGTCATAAACCTTATCTGTGCGAAGTAGTTCACTACTGTGGGGTAGGTTTAGAGAAATGGTCTGATTGTGCTAATAAGCAAAAAAGAAGTGGCGAAACTTTTAAGTGCTACTAACTTGAAAAAGGTAAAAATATTTTTCGTTTGTTTTTCAACTAGTTATAAAAATTAAGCAAAAACTTCATCTAAGTTGAATCAGCAAAAAACAAGTAGCGTTAGTAGTCTGGATAGCAGTTTATACCGATGATAAAACAGGAGTAAACAGACTATTCATCGAGAAAATTTATGCCTAAAAAAGCTATTACATTAACTAAAAAAATTGTTGAGCAGTACTGCAATACCCTACCCGTCTCCAGATCTGGTCACCGACTGAACTATAAATGCTATGCCGATGGGAGAGCTCCCGGTTACAACACCACGGTCGTATTGGATGTTTCAATCCGCTGGACCATGAGAAAAGAGGGCAAGCTCTATTGGCCTGACTTGGCCTGTTTCACACACTACAAAAGGCAAAAGAATGAGCTCAAGCTTGCTTCTGCTGAAACGTATGCGTACTGCCGCAAGTGGTACTTCAAATAACCCGCTATCTCCAAAGAAGGGTGGCATCCGGCTCATCTGCAATCAGGTGGGCTGGATGCATCAAATTCTGAAGCCTGCCCTTGTAGGCTCACTTTAAAAGGAAAGAATAGAGAGGTAATAGCATGAAATTAGCTGAAGCCCTGATCCTGAGAAAGGATCTGCAAACCCGATTGGTTCGCATACAAGAACGCTTAAATGCCAATGTGCTGGTTCAGGAGGGTGACCGCCCCAGCGAGGATCCTGCTGAACTTATCAAGCGTCTGAACGAAACATGCGCCGAATTGAACACCTTAATTTGCCGCATCAACAAGACTAACTCGAGCACATTGATGGATGGACGGCCTCTGGCGGACGCAATCACGGAACGAGATCTGAATCTTCGCAAAATAAGCATCCTGCGCTCTGCTCTCAAGAAAGCCGCAGACCGTCCCAGCAGGTACTCTCAAAAAGAGATCCGCCTGTTAACGCCTCTGGATGTCCAGAAGGAAGAAAAAATCGTGGATCGTCTCTGCTACGACACTCGGGCTCTAGACGCCAAGATCCAAGGCAAGAACTGGGAGGTTGAGTTACTGTAAACAATTCGGTTGTAGCAAACGAAATTTGGGCGAGGACACAAAGCTGAAAAGCTTTAGCTCGTATGAGCAACCAGTTGAGGGCTGGAGTCTGGCTAACGGCGGCCAATGATTAACAGTCAAGCCGTTACGGTGTACGCGAGAACGCTTACCGAGCACATTAACTACCAACGTTCTGACAAATTTTGATTTGCGAGGGTGGGTTTGGGGTTTATAACAATTGCTTTTAAACGTGAGAGGGCGATCTTGGAAACAAGCATCGCCCTTGAGCTTAACAAGGGTATCAACTAACTTTGCAGGTGCTTTATGTCTCTCTCAAAACTTTCGTTAACGCTGCTTTGCGCTTCTTGTCTTTCCCTGACAGCGTGCAGCATGACCAAATTAACCGATAAGGCCTATGACTGGCAATACGATACAACAGAAAGCCGAGCCAAAAACATCGGTGATGTCTTCGGGTTAAAGGGTGTTTCGGATGCTGAACTGCCGAAAGACGCCAAGATTGACAAAGACTCCATCCTCTTAAACGGTTCTATCAATTCTGGCTTATTGCATTGGGGCAGTCATTTTGGGACGGGTGCCACTGGTGTCGGTGCCTTAGGTTGGGGCTTCGGTTTCGCCCTTCTTGATAGCGCATTGCGTGGCGATCCCTTTGAAATGCAAGACGGATACTTCGGCTACGTTCCTGTATCGAAAGCCAAGGTGGGTGATCAAGCTGGTAAACAATTCCTTGACCACATCGTGACTGCAACTAAAAAAGCCGCCAAGGAATTAGGCATTACTAAAAAGTTCAAAATTGTTGTTAGAGATGCTTATATTTGGGGCGAACCTGATCGCTATGCTGGCAAGAACATTTATTTTGTCAACGAACGCTCAGGCTGCAAAATTACTGACGATCCTAAAAACAGTTGCCTAGTGAAGGTTTACGTTTCGCATCCCGAACAACAAACCGTAATCACCCCTGTTATTGCAAACGGCAAAGTCATCCCTGCTTGGAAAATTGAATCCCGAGATATCGACCGCGCTGCTCTTGGATACGATTCTTTAACCTTATATCGTGGCGATAGCGATCAGTTCCCTTATAACAAATACGACCTTTATCCAATCATCGCTAAGTATTTGCCGCAATACGCGTACATCTATTCTGCTCCGGCTAAGACAAAGGAATACACCTATCGTATGCCACCAATGATCTACGAGAAGAACAAAACTTTGTTCTTTGTTAAGCCTCAAAGATAATTATTCTGAGAAATCAAATTACCCCTGCTCATTTTTTAACAGGCTATAGCCGAAGATTTTTTGTAAAAAGTTTTTTCCATTTGATTGAACATGGTGAACATGGTTAGCATGATCAATTTAATATACGATCTATCTATTTGTTTATATTGATACTTTTCCGCTTGAACCATACAATCTCCTCAAACCTCCGATCAATTGATTGGACGTTATAAAGCCTGTAAGTAACGTTAAATTCAGGTGAGTTTCCGTTTGTCTCCTCGCGATGACAAAAAACGGCAGTAGTAGTTGTTCAATTTTTGAACAACCATTAAGAACCCAAGATTAAAAATCTTGCTGCCTCATACACAGAGACGCAGAAATCTAATAAGGATAAAAACCTTGGATATCAGGCGATCTGTAAAAAATCAGATAGTGAGTTCACTCACTTACGGTGATGAGAGGATGACTGGCAACGCCTTGAACCGACTGATTTTGAAACCATTGTTCAGCACTTCTTTTTTGTGCAAATAACACTAACCTATTTTTTTGCCACGAGGGTTGTATGAGGAATAAAGGCTGGGGAACCCGGTCATTGCGAGGAATTGGGGAAATTGAATTAAAGCGCGCCGTTGCGCGTAAAGAAATTTCCTTCTCCTCCCGTGCTACGCATTTTGAACATTGGGTTAAATTCTGCGACTACTGCAAATCTAAGGGTATCGGTCGGCTAGAAAACATCACCTCAGAATCTCTGATTGACTACGGCCGAACCCTAGCAGAGCAATCACAGCAGAAGCAACTTTCTGTAGCCTATGCTCAAAATTGTGTTTCCTCAGTCAATACCATTATGCGACTGATCATTGGAACACAATGGAAAAGAATCTCACCGACAAAAGACTGTGGCATCGGTCATCGATCTTTTGTACGAACAACACCTCCCCCTACCGATAAATTGATCTGGGAAGCAATTGCTGCCTTATGGAATCGCCCTAGAGAAAAAGCACTTGTTTGGCTTTGTTTTGCCTTTGGTCTTAGATCGAAAGAAGCTTCTCTTTTAAATATCCGTCAGGCCATTAAAGAAGCTGAAAAAGAACAACAAATTACCGTTATTAAAGGTACAAAAGGCGGTCGAAAACGAATTGTCCGTATTACTAATGCAAATCAAATCGAAGCATTGAAATTTGCACTTTCCAGCATCGAAAACAGTGACTTGTGTCTAGTGCCAAAACACAAAACCTACAAGCAGTGGCGAGAGGGAGATATGAGGCACGCAAGGGAAATTGTGAAAACAGTAGCTCAAACCACAGGGTTACACGCTCTTAGAGCTGCTTATGCCTGCAACAGATATCAAGCACTATCGTCATTTGAAGCACCTGTCATCAAAGGCAAAAGAAATGCTCCCAAACTGCTTGATATCTCGACCAGACAAGAGATCACAGAAGAGTTAGGTCATAGCCGCCTATCAGTTACTAATGCTTACTTAGGGAGTAGTAAATGAACCTAAGACAAGTGGCCTGGCAAGCCACAGCCGGCTACCGAAAAAAAGGTGCCAAAAAGTACCGACATCTTCAGTGTGCAAGGTTATTGAAATTTATCGCCTTTGCTCAAAAGCGAGGGGCAAGGGACTTCGGCCAAATTGGCAAAAGGACCTTCATCGCGTTCTGCAAAGAATACAAACTTTCAACCAAAACGGTTGAAGAGTACCGGAAGATTATTTCCTTTTTCAACCAACTGGTTGATGGGAAAATTCACATTTGAGAGGTAAAAATGTTAAAGCAAGCATTTAACATCGATCAGGCGGTTATTTGCACTGCCATCGACAGCCATTGTGTTGGACTTTATCCAATATTCGATGTGCCTTATCTGGCTGACGAATTAGAGCTCGAATCCATTCGAGTTGATCTGGATGATCCAGAGGGCATGCACATTCACTTTCGCCCTAGCCACATTTCAGCGATTAGAGCTAAACCAATTGAACCGTCGTTAGGCGAAGAAATCTGTAAAGACTTTTTGTCTGATCGAATTGGCTTATTCTTGCCGTTTGACAGTAGCAGATATCTTGGTGTTAGCGAACACGAATTGATTTGCTCAAGAGTCGGTGAGCTCCAAAGCATCTTCAATTTGGGGAACATCATTCGCATGAGTGATATCTTTCCTAGAATTGAATTTGACCTCCAACGTAAATTGAACGATGGAAGCGTTGGTTGTGTATCAGCTGGCGTTTATTCATTACTCATGGAATATGTCGGAGATTCTTTCCCGGCGTATCAAGCGTTGTTGGCTGAGCAAACGGAAGTATTCAACTCACTGCTTTCGTGTCAATACTTGCCCTTACACTCAATCCCAAACAAAGTAGCCAATCAAATTGGTGCTGTAAAAGTTGATGGTATTGGTTGGTGTGTCGACCTGTTTGAGGAAGGGACGTTGGAGCCATTCATTGCATATTTGGCAAAATCGCCCGCAATTGCTGAAATTGTTAAGCAACATGAGATCTGGTGCCATTACCGTCAAAAATCTTGCAGACGTCTCTTGAGAGCTTACGAAGAATTGATGCGTGACTATCAAAAATGGTCATCCGATCCTAAACCTTAACATCAAAACTAAAGGTGATTCACAAACGTGTTTCACCTTTCAACTTATATATACGTTGCGCAAAACAACAAAAAAAAAAGCTAAAGTTTGATCTAATACGTTAGTAGTTTCTTTAGCAGTTTGATTTTGAATTTCTTTTAAAATCAATGAGATAATAAACCCAAAAAAAGAAGTGGCGAGCCTTATCCTCGGCACTACATTCACTTCGCTGTGGCTGCTCCGTTCCCGGCCTGACCAGGTTCACGACGAATGCATGCGAGGGGACCCGCCGGGAGCGCAGTTTATCAAATTTCCCCTGAAATTTCAGGATTTTTTCGTTGAACTTTTTGTAGAAAAACGGCCTACGAAAAAACACTCGCAGGCCGCCTTCTTTTAAAGCTCTAACGACTTAGAGCGGTTTGGGCAACTGAATTTGATCGCCCGTGCTCGTGATGTAGTCGTTATAGATTTCTTCGGCACTCGGGAAGTACCACTGGCCATTCGGGAGCTTCACCGTCGTTTCCTTAAGTCGGAAGGTCTTAGCGCCACATGTCCAGACGTTATAGAGCTTCATATGCGTACACAAACAGCACTTCATCTCTTCAGGCTTAGGCATAGCCTTCTTTGTCATCATGTCCCACCACTGGGTTAAATACGGACACTTACCCTCTTTAAGCATATAGCCGTACGGCTCACAGTTAGGCGGCACACGCATCTTAATGGCCGGAGACGACTTCAGCATACGCATCAAATAACCCGTAGCCGAGAGGTGATTGACTTCGATGTCATCTTCCTTGGCATTGATGTAAGCGGTCTTAACCGCATCGGGCAGGCCACATTCCTTACTGATCGTAAAACGCGTGGCCACCTGCACTCCATCGGCTCCAACCTCTTTAATCATTCTGACGGCTTCACCACCCGTGAAAATACCACCGGCAGCAAACACCGGAATATTAAGGTGATTATGGGCCAGATACGCCTTTACATCTCTGACAATATCTTCAAGCGAAAATTCTCTCCAGTCTTCACCGAAGCCCAAATGTCCGCCAGCCAGCGGACCTTCCACCACAATGTAATCAGGCAAACGATTAAGGCGACGGTTTCGGTTTAAGAAAAGATTCAAAGCGCGAACAGACGAAACAACAATACCGAGCAAAGCATCGTTGAAGCGTTTGTTTTCACTCATGAGATTGAAGCTTGACAAATGTAGGCCCGCCGAAAGCGTAATACCGTCAATACCTGCATCCAAGGCAGCGTTTAGACGAACGCCGAGTGACTCATGAGGGGCGTTATAGGTCAGTTTTTCCATGCAATTGAGAAATACCAAGCCTTTGCCCGTAGCGCGGCTCATCACATCGCCCACATAACGCAAAGAGGCCTCGCGCACATCATTTAAGTCAAAATGATTGTCAGATTTATCCGGATTTTTTTGGCATCCGTAATAGCGCTTAACTTTCTTAGCCGTAAAATCAGTGCCGTAAAGACGGTCGGACAAATCCATTTGCATGGCATCGGAAATGTGAGCAATACCACCCAACTTCTCCACGGCGAGAACCATCTCAGCCGTGGAAATGTTCACACCCATGCCGCCGACCATGAGCGGAACATATTCTTTATCTTTCAGACGAATTCGCAAGTCCTTAAGACAGACATCACTTAAAGCGTTCATCAGAGACTATCCTCATGGATAAAAATTACTATCTGAAAAGTATGACAGTCCAGTTTGTAAAAACCGTAACAGAAAAACTAGGACATTCCCCTAAGGCAATCACCCTTGACAAGCCACTCTTTTTCAGTAAATTAAGTCAGATTTAAACTTTCAGGAACTTAAAAATGGCTTTATTAACGGGCAAGAAGCTGCTGATTACCGGCATCTCTTCGAATCGCTCCATCGCCTACGGTATCGCAAAAGCATGTAAGGAAGAAGGAGCCGAACTGATTCTGACCTATAACAACGAACGTTTCCGCGAGCGTCTTGAACGCTTCGCAAACGATTTCGGTGCCGCTGCTGTTATTCAATTAAACGTTGCAAGTGATGAAAGCATTGAAGCTGCGGCTGCCCGTGTCAAGGAAGTGTGGCCGGAAGGTTTTGACGGTTTTGTGCATTCCATCGCCTGGGCTCCGCGTGAAGCCATTGAAGGGTCATTCTTAGAAGGTCTTTCCCGTGAAGGCTTCATGGCGGCGATCAATATTTCCGCCTATTCTTTCGCCGCCTTGGCTAAAGCTTTCCTGCCACAACTTGAAGGCAGAAAAGCATCCCTTGTGACGCTTTCTTTCTTGGGCGCTGAAAAAGTCGTTCCCAATTACAACACGATGGGTGTTGCCAAAGCCGCTCTTGAAGCCGTCACTCGTTATATGGCCGCCGATCTCGGCCCCAGGGGTATCCGTGTTAACGCCTTATCGAGCGGTCCGATCCGCACGCTGGCGGCAAGCGGCATTAAGGATTTCCAAAAGATGCTCGCTCACGCTCGCGATATCTCGCCGTTGCGTCAAACCGTTACGATTGAAGATGTAGGTCGGTCGACTGCATTCTTGCTGTCTGACTATGCACTAGGCATTACGGCTGAAACGCTTTATGTGGACGCAGGATTCCAAGCCATGGCTGGTCAAGTCCAGGCTCAAGAAGAAGCCTAATAACGAAACACTTGTTTGAAGTCGCCCGAAATTTCGGGCGATTTTTTTGTATACGTCAAAGTTCCTTGAAAACTATTACCAAAATAGACAATTTCAAATTCCCAATCGCTGAAAAATCCGTTATGCTCGTCTCATCAGACACAGTGGCATCACTGTCAGGACAGTTTTTATTTTTTATTGAATGAAGGTGAAATCATGAGCGATATCGTTCACTTAAATGACTCCAACTATGAAACCGAAACGGCACAAGGTGTTGTGGTTGTGGATTTCTGGGCTCCTTGGTGCGGACCTTGCCGCGCGCTTGCTCCGCATTTGGAAGCCGCCGCTCAAAAGTTTGACGGTAAGCTTCGCATTGCCAAATATAACGTTGACGAAGCCAATGAATACGCAGCCAAACTCGGCATCCGCTCCATTCCCACGTTAATCGTTTACGAAGACGGCAAACCCATCCAACAGCACGTCGGCTCCATGGGTCAATCTCAGTTGGAAGATTTTTTAAATCAATTTGTTTAAAATGCCCTCCGAATCCGTTCCGGAGCTCATTATCCGGAACGGAATCTTTTGATTAAATCCTTTTTATACCTAACGATCAGAACAGCGGTGAAAGCTTGTCTGCCTTCCCCTGCCTTTTCAATACACAATTTCAAAAATTCAAATGCATCTTTCCGAACTCAAATCGTTGCATGTCTCCAAGCTCTTGGACTGGGCTATTGACCTTGGTGTCGAAAACGCCAACCGCATGCGTAAGCAAGAACTCATGTTCTCCATTTTGAAAAAACGCGCCAAGGACGGTGAACAAATTTTCGGTGATGGAACGTTAGAAATTCTGCCCGACGGCTTTGGTTTTCTCCGCAGCCCGGAAACCTCTTACCTCGCCAGCACTGATGATATTTACATTTCTCCTTCACAAATCAGACGTTTTAACCTGCACACGGGGGACTCCATTGAAGGTGAAGTGCGCACTCCGAAAGAAGGCGAACGCTATTTCGCCCTTGTCAAAGTTGAAAAGGTAAACGGTCAGCCGCCGGAAAACTTAAAGCATCGCATGCTTTTTGAAAACCTCACGCCGCTCTTTCCGAATGAACATCTGGTGCTTGAGCGCGATATCAGAGGTGATGAAAACTTAACCGGTCGCGTCATTGACATGATCGCCCCGATCGGTAAAGGTCAACGTGCCTTGATTGTTGCTTCACCTAAGAGCGGTAAAACCGTCTTGATGCAACACATCGCCCATGCCATCACAGCGAACCATCCCGACTGCGTGCTTTTTGTTCTGCTCATTGACGAACGTCCTGAAGAAGTCACTGAAATGCAGCGTACAGTTAAGGGAGAAGTGGTCGCCAGTACCTTTGATGAACCGGCATCTCGCCACGTGCAAGTAACCGAAATGGTTATCGAAAAAGCCAAGCGTTTGGCCGAAAGCAAGAAAGATGTAGTGATTTTGCTTGACTCCATCACTCGCCTGGCACGTGCCTATAACAACGTGATGCCTACCTCCGGCCGCGTGCTCTCAGGCGGCGTGGACGCCAATGCTCTGCATCGCCCCAAGCGCGTTTTTGGTGCCGCCCGTAATCTTGAGGAAGGCGGCTCTCTTACGATCATCGCCACCGCCTTGGTCGATACCGGCAGCCGCATGGATGATGTGATCTATGAAGAATTCAAAGGCACCGGCAACATGGAAGTGCATTTGGAACGTCGCTTGGCCGAAAAACGTATTTACCCGGCTATCAATGTTCTGCGCTCCGGTACCCGCCGCGAAGAACTGCTTTTGAAGCCGGATGTTTTACAAAAGGTTTGGATCTTGAGAAAACTTTTGAGCGACATGGACGAAGTCGAAGCCATGGAATTCTTGCTCGAACGCTTGAAAGCAACCAAGAGCAATGCCGACTTCTTCGATTTAATGCGTCGCGGCGGTTAAGCTTTAAAAAGCTGGCAAAAGCGGCTCTTCCAATCAACCGGAGAGCCGTTTTTTTTAACCTCAACCAAGAAAACGTCTAATCATTGCGAAGCAAATGATTCCGCCTAAAAAGGCAAAGACCGCACCCGCATAACCGATCCATTCAATAGCCGGTATCGAGCACACCCAACCACCCACCAGCGCACCGCTGCCGATTCCAACATTGGCAATCCCTGAATAAATTGACATGGCGATAGGAGTGGATTGCGGTTCCAGCCGAATCACAACGGCCTGAAATACCAAACCGAAAATTGTGAAAGTGATCCCCCAGAAAACACACAAAAGCATAGCTGACCAGATGTGTGCCGAAGACAATTCCATTAATGCCAGAAAAATACCGACACCAAACGTACCGGTTGCAAAAAAGAATTTGGGATGCTGCTCATAGCAACGAGAAAAGAAAATACTGGCAAGAATACCGGCCACACCAAACAAAGTCAGCGAAAAGGTAATCTCGCTTTCGGGCATATGAGCGACTTGAGCCATAAAGGGCTCAATGTAACTGTAACCCGTAAAGTTAGCCGTAAAGATCAAAGCGGTCAGAACGTACACCCCAATTAAGGCAGGATTTTTCAAAATGCCCGGCAATTTTGCAACAGAAGAGCCTTGGGTGTTGGCGGGCACGCGCGGAAAAATAAAGAGTAAAAATATGGCAACCGCCAAAGCCACTAAACCGATTGAGAAAAAGGTGGCTCGCCACCCCATGTAAAGACCGACCATGCGACCCAAAGGAAGACCGGCAATCATGGCAACGGCTGTCCCTGTTACAACAAGGCTCAACGCCGTGGCGCGTTTACCTTGAGGAGCGATGCGCACAGCTAACGGCGAAGCAATGGACCAGAAAATGGAGTGCGAAAAGGCAACGCCTGCTCTTGAAAGCATCAGCGTAATGAAACTAGGCGCAACCGCTGACAAAAAATGGCTTACTACGAATAAACCGAGAATACCCAAAAGCAATTTTTTAAATTCTACTTTTGAGGCTAAAAGCATCAAGGGTAAAGATAAAACCGTCACAATCCAGGCGTAGACTGTGATAATCGTACCGGCCTGGGATTCTGTAATTTGAAAATCACGGGCTATATCGCTTAAAAGTCCAATCGGGATGAATTCAGACGTATTGAAGATGAAGGCCGATAAAGTAAGGCCTGCTACCGGAGCCCAGAGTTTGAGAGCACCAGCCTCTTCTTGTTGAGCCATGGCGCTTTCCTTTCTTTGAATTTAATACAGGCGCAAATTATAGAAAGATACCCAAGGAAAAAATAGACTTGTGACTTTCAGGCAAGATCAAGGTCAGTCACGTTTAATATTTTTAAAATTTTTAAAAGTACACTTTCAAAAATTTTAAAAGTTGACTTTTAATTTTTTTAACTGATCTTTGAAGGGATAAAAATTTGGAATTCGTTTTTCTCTCAACAGTTTTGCAAAAATTTGATATTTATAGGAATTTATTGGATAATTCCGCTTCTCTGTCGGAACGTGGAGATGCATGCCCGCGGTAAGACCTTGGTTAACCGGGCTCGTGCGCAAGGCTCTCAGGGCGGCCGATGATTTTTTAGGAAAACTTTACAAATGAAACAAGGTATTCACCCCGAATATCGCGAAGTGGCCTTCTGCGATTTGTCCATCAACAAGACGTTCATCATCAAGTCAACCGCTCAAACCAAAGAAACGGTTGAAATCGACGGCGTGACCTATCCGCTCGTTAAGCTTGATACGTCTTCTGAAAGCCACCCCTTCTACACGGGCGCTCAAACGCGCATCGTTGAAGCCGGCCGCGTGGAAAAATTCCGCGCCAAGTACGCCAACCTCGGCAAGAAGGCTGCGAAGTAATTTTCTCTTTGAAAGTTTCTCGCAAACAGAGGCAGTCTGTCATATATGGACTGCCTCTTTTCGTTACAATAGCTAAGTCAAATTCATTAGCCTATTCACATGTTTGAAGAACGTCCCTCCCCGATTGTTGCCTCGGCTGCTTCGGCTCGGAAGTTGCCTCGTATGGCGCTTCTGGCCCTTTTAGTTGTATTCATTATTCCGGGCTTGCTGTCACGCGACTTTTGGAGTTCATATGAGCTGACCAGTTTTGCGCTTGTGCACTCGATGCTGCAAAGTGATGCGGTCGGCTGGCTTTTGCCGCAATTGGGAGAGAACGCTTATGTGACCGATGGCCCTCTGTCTTTATGGGTATCGGCTCTTTTTGCCAAAATTTTCGGACCTCTTTTCTCCGAAGCCAGCGCAAGCCGCTTAAGTGTTCTGGTTTGGTTTGCCATTGCCACTTCAAGCATTTGGTATGGGACTTGGTATCTTGCCCGTCGCTCAGAAGCTCAGCCTGTTGTTTTAGCGTTCGGCGGTGAAGCCTCGCCTATTGATTACGGTCGGGTTGTCGCCGATGCGGCATTGCTTATGTTTGTCGCGACTTTCGGCCTTTTTGTTCCGATTCGGCAGCTGTATGTTGAAACGGCGCTTTTAGCAATCGTTGCCGCCTTTTTCTTTTCCTTGGCATGGACCTTAAGAAGGGATGTTTTAGCCCCTCTTTTAACAGGAGTGACGGTCGGCGCTGCTGTTCTTGCCTCTAATCTTTTTGCAGGTATTTCTCTTTTAATCATTGCGCTTTTCATTCACGCAAGAGTGCATGCCTACGAAACGCCCTTTATAAACCGAGCCACACTCATTATTGTGGCTGCCTGTGCTACCTTTTTCGTCTGGCCCATTTTGGCCGTTGCCGTGGCCATTGAAACGGTTGACGCCTGGTTTGATATCTGGTGGCAAACGCAATTAGGCTTTTTCGGTCTTATCGCAAGTTCTGATGTTTACTGGATGCTGGAAAACTTTATTTGGTTTCTCTGGCCGTTGTGGCCTTTCGCCCTTTTGGGCCTTTATGCTTTCAGAAAACAGCTGGACCGCACACACATCAAAATACCGCTTTGGATTTTCATCGGACTTTTGGTATTTTCCGCCGCCGGTCACCTGCCCGGTGAGCGCTTCCTGATGCTTTTGACCGTTCCGCTCTGCATCTTGTCCGCATTTGGTCTCTTGTCAGCCAAACGATCACGCGAAAATATCCTCGACTGGTTCTCTGCAACCGTCTTCACATTAGCCCTGATCACCATATGGCTTTACTTCTTTGCCTGGCAAACCGGTTGGCCGCCGAAGATGTCTAAGTCTATTATGAATTTGGCACCTGGACTTGTCCCCTCGCTTCACGGATTGCTTTTTGTACTCTGCTTTGTCACGCTTTTAGGATGGCTTACCCTGGTTTTGTGGCGTATGAACCACTCACAAGTGGTGGCTTGGAAGGGCCCTTGGCTTGCCGCCGCCGGCATCACGGCTCTTAGCATCACCACGGTTTATTTATTTGAGCCGGTCATCGACCGCGCTCGTAGCTACGAACCACTTGTCCATGAAGTCACAACAGACTTATCAGCTCACGCTAAAAAACGAGACTGTCTGAGCATTCAGGAAGTTGATCCTGTCAAAGAGATCCTCTTTAACTACTACGGACTGACATTTAAAGATGACAACACTTGTCGTTTCGTTTTCACGACTGACAAGGCCTTTAAAGACAGTTCTCAAAAAGAATCTTCTGTTCTCGGCCGCTACAGTCGTCCGCGAGACCGTGAACGCTTTGTGTTATATAAAAAAGGTGAATAATGAGTCATCCGCTTCCGCAACGTCTGACCCCACCTGATATTTCCGGTCGTGCCATTGCTAAATTGGCCGGCCCCATTTTTGTTGCCAATATCGCTATTGTGGGCGGCGGCACCATCGACACAATCATGGCCGGCCATTTAGGCGCAGACCACCTGGCCGCCATCGCTTTGGGTCTGGCTTCCATGATCATGGTTTTCATGGGGTTGGTCGGCATTCTTCAAGGCATGAGCCCGTTGGCCGGACACCATTTCGGCGCACGGAAATTCGAGAAAATCGGTTTTGAACTCTCTCAGTGTCTCTGGCTTGCTTTTTTCCTATGCTTTATCGGCATGCCGCTTTTAGGCTGCACGGACATTTGGACCAATCTGGCTCAAGCCCAAGGCCCGGTAAAGACCATGGCCTCTCAGTATCTTTTGATCAGCATGCTGGGGTTGCCCGCGGCTATGGGCGGACGCGCTTTTATCGCATTGAATGCCGCTGTCTCCCGTCCCAAGGTGACGATGTACGTTTCTTTGGCCATGCTGGTGCTCAAAGCGCCTTTAAATGCGGTATTCATGTATGGCTGGCTGGGATTTGACGCATTGGGCGGCGCCGGCGCTGCCGTCTCTTCTACGATTCTGACCTGGCTTTCGTTCTTCGTTTATATCTACGTTTGGAAGAAAGATTCTTTCTACCAGCTCATGCGCTGCAAACGCTTCTACGGTCCAGACCCTCGTGCCATGTGGGCGCAACTGAAAATCGGTATTCCGATTGGACTGTCGACCTTCTTTGAAGTGAGCTCGTTTACGTTGATGGCCATTTTCATTTCGCGCTTTGGAGCCGTCACGGTTTCAGCCCACCAGATCGTTGCCAACATCACGAGTCTGTGCTACATGCTCGCGCTGGCAATCGGGATTTCCTGCACCGTCTTAGTCTCCCAGTGCTTGGGAGCTGGTTGGCCCAGCGTCGCTGAAAAGGCGACAAAAAAATGTCTGACTATTGCTGTCTCGGTCGCCTCCATTGTCGCTTTGTCTCTCTTTTTTGGCAGAAGCTTTTTGCTGTCACTTTACACAAGCGATGAAACGGTTATTCGCATCGGTTTTTCGCTTATTCTCTTTGGCATCCTTTATCACGTCTTTGATGCCATGCAATGCGTGAGCTCTTTTGCATTAAGAGGTTATCGGGTCACGTTCTGGCCGATGGTCATTTACGGCGTGTTACTTTGGGGCGTAGGACTTTTCGGCGGCTACTACATGGCTTTTATTGGCGAACCTTTCAGCACTCCTCTTGCTGCATACGGTTTCTGGGGCATGACAGCTCTCGGACTCTTCTTAGCCGGTGTTGCGCTTGCCATAACTGCACTTTATGTTGCCCGAACCCGTACCAAGGAAGAAGAAGCGGTCGCCAAGAAAGCCGCTGAAATAGCTTCTTAATCAAAAAGGAGAGACAGACGCTCAAAAGACTTTGCCTCTCCTTTGAATATTCAAAGAAAAATTCCCTGATTTTTAGACTATTCGTCAAAAAGGCAAAAGATCCATACTTTTGTTAAATTCAAAACAATTTGAAAATTTTCTTCCACGAACCTTCTTCTTTCCCTATCATGGTTTTAGGAGCGATGACTTAAGGAGATGCAGATGAGTGTTCAACAAAATTTAATCGCAGGTGTCTGTGTGGCCATCGGTATTGCTTCTGTCGGCGTTTCTCTGAAGGCCGGGATTGACCATTTTGTCGATCGTGATCGCGTCGTCACCGTCAAGGGACTGGCCGAAAGAAATGTTCAAGCCGACTACGTCATCTGGCCTGTCACTTTCCGCGTCACCGGCAATGATTTGAGCGCGCTCTATGAAAAAGCGCAAACACAAAGCGAAGAAATCCGAAACTTTTTAATCAGCCAGGGCATAAAAACTCAAGATATCTCTCAAGGCACACCTTCTGTGCAGGATTTGCACGCCGACTTTTACGGCAATAACCTGCCGCCCGAACGGTATCGTATGGAAATGGCCGTTTCTGTGGCAACCACCGATGTTGACACGGTTTTGAAAGCCATGGGTAACCAGAGCGAATTGATTCAAAAGGGGGTTCTCTTTACGCAGAACTACCGTACGCAATTTTCCTTTAACGGTTTGAACTCTATCAAACCGGAGATGGTTGAAGAAGCCACTAAAAACGCTCGATCCACCGCTCAAAAATTCGCCGAAGACAGCGATAGTGAATTAGGAAAAATCCGGCGCGCCTCTCAGGGACAATTCTCAATTTATGACCGAGACAGCAACACGCCCTACATTAAACGCGTTCGGGTGGTTACAACCGTTGAATACTATCTAAAGGACTGATGTCTAAAGCTTGCCGCCTTCCCAGGCGGCAAACTTTTAGTTTGAACTCAAGAATTCTTTAATGTGCTCGGTTGCCAAAGCATTGGCGTCTTCTTCAAACGGATCAATGGTCACCAGTTGCGGCATCGAGCGCATCCATGTCATCTGACGCTTGGCTAATTGGCGAGTGGCTGCGATTCCAGCCAAAACGAATCGATCGTAATCAATCTCCCCGAGCAGATAGTCGATAGCCTGACGATAGCCAACAGCTCGCATGGAGGGGCTTTGACGCTCGAAACGCTCATCGGCCATTAGGCGCTTGACTTCATCAAGAAAGCCCGCTTGGATCATCATTAAAAAGCGCTTTTCAATGCGCTCGTGCAAAAGTTTCCGATTCTTAGGTAAGAGCCCCAGCGTCAGGAAAGTGTGATCTGATCCTTTATTTTGCTGGCTTTGATAAAAAGAAATCGGCTTACCTGTTTGTCGGTACACTTCAAGAGCTCGACTGATACGTTGCGCATCCGTCGTATGAAGTCTGTGTGCGGTCTGGGGATCCACTTCAGACAGTTTCTCATGCATGGCCGGCCAGCCCAATTGCCGCGCTTGCCGTTCAATTTCTTCGCGCACATTCAGATCACTGGAAGGCATTTGATTTAAGCCATCTTTCAGTGCTTTGGCATAAAGCATCGTACCGCCCACGATTAAAGGCAAACGGCCACGAGCTGTAATCTCTTCGATCAATCTTTCACAATCTTTAAAAAAATCGGCCGCGCTGTAACTATCAAAGGGATCGCGAATATCAATTAAGTGGTGAGGAACGCCTTCTTTTTCCTCTTCGGTGGGTTTGGCTGTTCCAATATTCATCCCCCGATACACTAGGGCCGAGTCTATGGAAATGATCTCCGCATTAAATATATGGGCAAGCTTCACCCCTAAAGCTGTTTTCCCGCTTGCTGTCGGTCCCAACAATAAGACAGCCTTGGCCATTATTTGCCCCGCATAAAAAGCTTATCTAAGTCAGACATGGACATCTGCACCCAAGTCGGTCTGCCGTGATTGCACTGGTCAATACGCTCGGTCTGCTCCATTTGACGCAAAAGCGCATTCATCTCATCGATACTTAAATAACGATGTGCCCGAACTGCGCCATGGCAGGCCATGGTGGCCAAAATCTCGTTGCGCTTTTCTTCCACCAAATTGCTCGCCCCGAACTTTTTAATGTCAGCCAACAACTCTGTAATCAGCGCTTCTCCAGTTTTCTCAATATCTGCAGCCAAAACAGAGGGAACAGCGCGCAATCGCAGATGTGTAGGAGAGGCAATTTCCAACTCTATACCAAGATTTAAAAGCAATGACTGATTGTCTTCAAAGGTTGCCATTTCTTCAGCATCAGCTTGAAACACAAGCGGAATTAAAAGTTGCTGAACAGCAAGCGTTTGAGCGTCCATCTGTGCTTTTAATTTTTCATAAACGATTCTCTCATGCGCTGCGTGCATATCCACAAGCACCATACCGTGATCGTTTTCGGCCACAATGAATACGCCGCCAACCTGCCCTAAAGCTCTTCCCAAGGGATAAGTCAGTTGCTCCTGATCTTGCGCCTGAGTAAACGCTGCGCCCGAGCGGATGGCCTGAACAGTATCGGGAATCACACGTCCCCGAGACGGTTCCGCTTTCGTCTGATAAAAGTCTAAGTACCGATTCAATTGCGACGGTTCATAAGCCGGTGCGGCTTGGGAACGCAACTCAAATGCGCGGGCATGAGTTGAGCCCGTCCCCTCAGATATCGGTTTTTGCACCGTTTGAGTGTGCGGTTGAGATTGATCTGAAGCGCCTGCATCACTTTCCATTGCCGATAAGGCGGGAGCTAAAGCGTTTTGAACCGCGTGCATGACAAACTGGTGGATCCACTGAGAGTCCCTAAAGCGCAATTCACTTTTTGTCGGATGAACATTAACGTCCACCTTCACGGGATCGATGTCTACAAACAAACAGTACATCGGCTGCAGCTGATTGTGCAGCACATCAGCATAGGCGCTCTTGACCGCATGGGCTAAGAGCTTGTCGCGAACAAAGCGACCGTTGACATAGCAATATTGAGCATCGGTTCGAGCACGACCGGCCGTTGGCAATCCTACCCATCCATAAACACGCGCAGAAGCCGTTTCGGCGTAGACCTCGCGTTGTGCGCGAGCAAACTCATCGGGCAGAATCCTGTTGACACGCGAGCGGCTTTCTTCAATAGGTAAAACCAAAACCGGCTTGCCGTTATTGACAAGACGAAACTCAATAGTTGGGTGGGCGATGGCGATTCGCTCCAAAGCCACTTTACAATGCGCCGCCTCCGTTGCCTCTGACTTTAAAAATTTTCGTCTGGCAGGCGTTTTAAAAAACAAATCCTCCACTTCCACCTTGGTGCCTTGAGTGCCGGCCGCAACGTCCACCTCTCCTTCATGAATGCTGTATGCACAGGATTGATCCTGTGTTCTGGACGTTAACGTCAGCGCGCTCACCGAGGCAATCGAAGCCAACGCTTCACCACGAAACCCCAAACTTAAAACGTGTTCAAGTTCGTTTAGATCTCGGATTTTGCTGGTTGCATGTCGCTTTAAGGCCAAAGGCAACTCTTCCTTGGCAATTCCCCGACCATTGTCTGTCACCGTCAACCGCTTTATCCCTCCCGACTCCAGTCTTACCTCAATGCGGGTGGCATCCGCGTCAATGGCATTTTCGACAAGCTCCTTGAGAACGGAGGCCGGGCGTTCAATCACTTCGCCGGCGGCTATTTGACTGACCAATTGATCCGAGAGCTCTTTAATCGCTCTTTTTGGGGAATGTTCTGTGTTATTCAGTACTTGCATAATGACGGGATTGTAGCATTGGATTTTATGCCGGGTTTTGTGTGTTCGAAATTCGCTCTTTCAAGCTGACATACGGCCTAACAAATTCGTACGTTCCAACCTCTTTAAAACTGGTCTAAAAATGAGTAAACTCTCCAACGTTAAATTGATAAAAATAACCTTATTTTGATTGGCTCCCTCGTTTATGGACTGGTCTTTATTCATTGATTTGTTTACCAACGCCGATCGCTTTCTAATTACGATCGCCAACGATTACGGCGTTCTGATTTATATCATCATGTTCATGATCTTTTTCCTGGAAACAGGGATTGTGGTCATGGCTTTTTTACCGGGTGATTCGCTTTTGTTTGTTGCCGGCGCCGTGACAGCGACGGGGGCAATTGATCCCTGGTGGCTTACGGGGGTTGTCACACTTGGAGCTATTCTCGGCAATACGTCCAACTTCTATATCGGTTCTTGGCTTGGCCATAAAATCTATGATGGCTCGATCAGCTGGATTGACCAAGAAGCCCTTAACAAAACACATCAGTTCTATTTACTCCACGGCGGGAAAACTATCTTTCTCGCCCGTTTTGTACCCATCGTCAGAACATTTGCTCCGTTAATTGCCGGAGCCGCTTCCATGCCGGTTTGGCGCTTTGAGTTTTATTCCATCACGGGTGCTTTTGCATGGGTTTACGGTTTAGTTTGGGCCGGTCACTTATTTGGCAACATGCCTTTTATTCGTGACCACCTGACAACGATTTTGCTTTGCGGTATCGGGTTTGCTTTAATTCCGACTGCCATCATCGCCGTTTCAAAGTTCTTAAAGAAAAAGAAAGGCGAGCAAAAAGCGATTCAATAATCATTTAACAATGGGCGCAAAATCTCACGGTTCTGCGCCCATTGACTCATAAGGAGAAAGACATGCGACAGTGGGAACACTTTATCGCGATTATCAAAAAGGAAGTTCAACCCGCTTTAGGCTGCACGGAACCAACTTCCATCGCCTATGCCGCAGCCCATGCAGCCAGACTTTTAGGGAAAAAGCCTGAACGTCTTTCTGTCGCCGTTAGTGACAATCTCTACAAAAATGCCATGGGTGTTTTTGTGCCGGGAACCGGTCAAATCGGTCTTCCCATCGCCGCTGCTGTCGGTGCTTTGGGCGGTAATCCTGACGCCGGGCTTGAAGTATTGGCAACCGTTACACCCGCTCATGTGAAAGAAGCCATGACAATGATTGAAAACGGTTGCGTCAGCATTGAAAGAGCCGATATCCCTGACGCCGTCTACTGCAGCGCCACTGCGTATGCCGGAAGTGATTCCGCGCAAGTAACCGTCCAAGGTGACCATACCGGTATTGTTGAAGAACGAAAAAATGGCGAAGTTGTTTTCAAAAAAGAACCCGCTATTAGTACCAATGCGGAAGGACAAAGCGCTGTGGGCGGAGAGGAAATCAACTTAAAGGCTATCTATGATTTCGCATTGAAAGCTCCCTTTGAGGATATCGCTTTTATTCTTCAGGCACGCGATATCAATATGGCTTTGGCCGCTGAAGGCTTGGCAAATGAATATGGCCTTGAACTTGGCCGAACCATTAATGAACAAATCAAAGCCGGCATTTTGAGTTCTGACTTAATCAACAATATGGCCGCCTGCACAGCTGCAGCCTCTGACGCGCGAATGGGCGGCGCGACACTGCCTGCCATGAGTAACTATGGTAGCGGCAATCAAGGTATCACGGCAACCATTCCTGTTGTCAAAATGGCTGAGTACGTTAAAGCTGACGATGAAAAATTAGCTCGGGCGCTCATCCTCTCGCATCTTGGAGCCATTTACATTAAATCGCACTACCCGTCACTGTCAGCGTTCTGTGGCAACACTGCAACCTCTTCGGCCGTAGCGATGGCTCTCGTTTACCTTAATTCGGGTACATTTGAGCAATGCTGCATGGCCATCAACAACGTGATCAGTGACACTTCCGGCATGGTTTGCGATGGCGCCAAATCTACCTGCGCCATGAAGGTTCACACAGCCGCGCAAACAGCCTATAAATGCTGCTTCTTAGCGCTCGCTGGTCACGGCGTTGAAGGTCAGGGAATCGTCTCTGCCGATGTCGAACAGACGATTGATAACCTTGGTGCGATGATTACCAAGGGGATGCAGCAAACCGATGAAAAGATCATCGAGATTATGCGTCATAACTGATTACTTTTAATTAAGTTTGAGTTATTCGTTGGATAGTGTTTAATTGAAACTTCGCACCGGCAGTCAGTCACCCGATGCCCTCAAGTTTCAGTTATTCGTTGGATAGTGTTTAATTGAAACGGGCGGCCATTGCTTGCAATGGACCTCGGACCGGGTTTCAGTTATTCGTTGGATAGTGTTTAATTGAAACGGTATGCTGAGTATCGTTATGATCAAAATATGATTACGTTTCAGTTATTCGTTGGATAGTGTTTAATTGAAACCCGAACACCGAACGCAACTTGCTCGAATACGTCAGTTTCAGTTATTCGTTGGATAGTGTTTAATTGAAACAAATAACCGGCGTGTCCGTAGGTTAGCCACATGAGTTTCAGTTATTCGTTGGATAGTGTTTAATTGAAACGCAAAAGAGATCGCGAGAATCTTTTCAAGCTGTTTGGTTTCAGTTATTCGTTGGATAGTGTTTAATTGAAACGAAAATGGTTTTTCTGTCTCCCGCTCTGCTTTGCATCGTTTCAGTTATTCGTTGGATAGTGTTTAATTGAAACAGTTTGTAGCTTCCCTTTTTCGTATGACGGATATGGTTTCAGTTATTCGTTGGATAGTGTTTAATTGAAACTTCTCATAATCGCATCGAGAGGATGAGCGTCATAAGTTTCAGTTATTCGTTGGATAGTGTTTAATTGAAACTGCGGCTTTTTCGTACTTGTACGTGAAGCCTTCGATGTTTCAGTTATTCGTTGGATAGTGTTTAATTGAAACCTCTGCGCCAATACGTCTGCCACTTGCCAGTCCCGTTTCAGTTATTCGTTGGATAGTGTTTAATTGAAACCAACAAGCAAGCCAAGGCCAGTTACAAGCCAACTGTTTCAGTTATTCGTTGGATAGTGTTTAATTGAAACAGGAGCAGAAGATTATGTTGAACAAGTGGACTTTAGTTTCAGTTATTCGTTGGATAGTGTTTAATTGAAACTAAAAACCTGCGAGCTGTGCCCATGCGTGGCGGATTCGTTTCAGTTATTCGTTGGATAGTGTTTAATTGAAACTGACGATCAGGGGCAGCAGATTGTGCTCAAGCGAAGGTTTCAGTTATTCGTTGGATAGTGTTTAATTGAAACTTTTTACCAAGCCAATAAATTTGAAGATTAGAACAGTTTCAGTTATTCGTTGGATAGTGTTTAATTGAAACATCAAAACATGATCACTGGTAAGCTCCGCTCAAGTTTCAGTTATTCGTTGGATAGTGTTTAATTGAAACGCAAAAGGATACCCCCAGAGCAAAGGCGGCTCTTTTGTTTCAGTTATTCGTTGGATAGTGTTTAATTGAAACTCGATCAAGCTTGGCAATATTTTAAACAAATGAGTTTCAGTTATTCGTTGGATAGTGTTTAATTGAAACAGTATGTTAATTTTAGTGAACCAGGGTTAAACTAAGTTTCAGTTATTCGTTGGATAGTGTTTAATTGAAACAGACTTCCTCGGTGTTCCCTTCGTCGACAGGCTCCTGTTTCAGTTATTCGTTGGATAGTGTTTAATTGAAACTGCCAGGCTTGCGCCAAGGCTTTTACCAAGCCATTGAGTTTCAGTTATTCGTTGGATAGTGTTTAATTGAAACAGCTCCTCTTCCCCCTGTTTAATAGGGCTTAAGGGGCTGTGGCAATGTTCCTTTTTCGAATAGTATCATTTTGCAAAAAAATGGCGGTTTTATTCGAAAATTGCTTCATAGAAGCTTGATATTTCAATTTAAGCTCTTGTAAAATTCACATATCCAACGAATGAAGTCACTTTTAAAGTGAGCTGAAATCACTAAAAATTAAGATTGAACCCGGCTACTGACTCTGTCATCCGGGTTTACTTATTTCTACAGTCGATCAGCACAAAAATTCAGATATTCACACTGCCCACACTGCAAAATACTTGCTGAGCTATCTGGTAATAAACATTCTTCACATTGCGCAATAAGCGCATCGCGAACTTGTAATACCTTGAGTTTAATTTCTGGGTTAATAGACACTGGTTTTACCTTTCCTTTATCGCCAGAAAGAATATAACCAAAAGAAAATTGTCTTCCAAATTCCACTTCGCAAATCATACTATAAGCAGCCATTTGAATAATCTCACCCATATTGAGCTTAGTTTTTACTCGACTTTTAAACTCAACTATAGCCATGGGCTGGTCATCCTTAAACAACATGGCGTCACAAATTCCATGGAGTCTCAGCAGCTCGCTACGAAGAGAGACTCTGTGTTCAATTCGAACATTGCCATCTAAACCATATCTTTCAAATGAGCGACGTTTATTTAGTAAGGTTTGTTTCTCATGATAGGATTCTCCTTGCTTCATCCACGGTGTTTCCACTGGCTGAATTCCCTTAACGAGTAAAAAATAGGGAATTCTTGGGCAAAAGCAATACTGTCTTAAAAGACTCACTGGCACGCTAGAGAGTATCATGACCGTCAGCCTCAACGTACTCGAAGTCCTTATAGCCAATAAATTGTTTAAACTCGTTTGGCTCAAGAGAACATGCTACCCATATACAAGAATCAGTCTCAGACTTTAACATTTTTCTCGCAGCTGTTTTAAGAGAACGAAGCTCCGCTGCATTTAAATCACCATAAAAGACTGACTTTTGAACTGGAAATAAGCCAATATCTTTTAAAAAATCAAAAAACTTACTCCGCCTTTTATTGTCCTCAACATCGTAACACACTATATATTTTCCGAACATTCCCATTTGAATCACCATTTAAAGTGGTAACCGCGATATCGATTATCTTTCACTATGCAAGAGCAAAAGCGGTAAATTTGACGCTGCATAATAGTTTGCAACTTGAGTTTCTTTCCTTTGTAAGGGTAGAGGTCATTCATTGTTTGATGAATAGAATTTGTTAACTGTTTTTTCAAAGCAGGAGTAATCGCCTTTTCCTTCCCAAGAGCTGACCTCATTTTTATGACATTCCTGTCAACCACCCAAGCTCTATATTCTTCCATAACATCTAAAACAAGCGATGGTTTACCAGGTCTATCCGCGTGGTAAAGCCCGGCATAAACCTCAAGACCCGCATTATCTAAGCAAGACCATACGTACGAAGCCAAAATTGCATAACCATAATTAAGACACTGGTTTGTTATCTCCAAAGAGCCTCTTCCTTCTCTTCTAGAAAAAGACGATGGAACAAGACCCGATGCAAGCAAACTTTCCCAATAAATCCTTGCACCAGCCCCCTCAAAACCCAATAGATGATTATTCCAATCATCAGAAAGTTCAAAGGTATTTAAACGGGAAACTAAATTGGATATACAAAATGCATGTGATCGCAAATTCAACGCTAGCTTCGGATTGGCTTTAAGTAGGCTTTTAGAAAAATAAAGAATCACGGCTCTCTGATTGAGAAGCTTACAGCGAACCCACTCTCTAACTACTTCTTTGCATGATGGACTATCAATAAATTGAAACTGTTTCTTTCGTAAAGCTACTACTGCATGCTGATTCATTCCAACCACCGCGGCCACATTCTGTCCTCGCCAGTCATTAAAAAACAAACGAATCCCTCTCAACGCACAAGCTTGAACCAGTGCGCTGGATAATGCAATTCCTGCTTTACAAACAGTAATAGTTCGAAGGCGGGAGAGGGCTATCTCACGGATAACCTCTCCCTTTTCTTCAATAATGAGACGTTGACCGGATACACCAAGAAACGTTCCATAATTAGCGATAGTTAAATGTCTCATTGGTTAAAATGAACTAAATAAGCTTTTTGATATGCTTCATTCATCATTGAGTTCTTGGACTCAACACAATACCAATATTTCAGTGTGTTACCTAAAGTTATGACCGTAATTTGTCCGCTTCTAGGTTTACCTAACAGAGGCATTTGCGAATTTTTGACAAAATTGGCTATCTGTTGAGAGCTAAGTTTGATCGTTACAGGATAGTTCCAGAAGCTTCCAGATATATAACCAGTCCAATCTTCAAATTGTTTTTTCGATTGAGTAATCTCGATATACCGTCGCCCGCTTGTGCCAGGACACATTTTGACAATAACATCATCTCGACCACAATCAACTTCATACCACTGATCCATCCGGACATATTGATCTGCCTTTAAATATCTACCATTCAGAATGGTTAACGTAGGTTGCTTATAAAGGTCAGCAACTAAATCTGAGCTCCAGTCGATTACGCCCTTTTCATTAACAACAAAGCCCTTACACTTAGTGTCATTTAGCATATACAGTTGATAAATATCATTACCGTTACTATCCTTTCGCTTGATTCGAACTCCACTTGAAATAGACGGAATCTTAGGCAGACTCCATACTCTTCTTGTTGCTTTATGCGAAAGTTTCTGCACTGGTATCGAGCGGAAAATATCGTAAATGAGAGTTTCACCATCAGGGGTTTTCTCTGAACCTTTATCAGACAACTTATCTTTGATTAGATTCTTGAGTTCCGATCGATTTACAAGTTTTTCCCACTCGCGTTTAGCCGGTAAGGTAATCTTTCCCTTAGCGGAACCAAAACGGTTACCCAAATCTACTTTTATGTCAAAATCTTTATCTTTAAGAATTTCTTCACGACATTTAAATTGACGGTTAACTGCATCATAGACGGAAGTCACAGATATATTTTGTGTAATATAGTGAAGCTTCTCTAAGACTTCTGCCTGCTCAAGCATCTTTTGAGAACAAGGACGAATAAAGACATCATGTAACAATTCAAATGCCTTTATCCGATCCACCGTATAGGTCTCAAATCCATTTACTGAACGTTTTTGAGATTGCTTTAATAATCCGTCTAGAACACCAAAAAGCTTATCAGCATCTTTTACCTTAACGGATCCAGATTCAGACCAATCAAAACCAATTCGACAATCATCGCCTCTGACTAATATTGGTAAGAAATGTTCTGCAAAAATCCCTTCTTTCATTAATGCTCGCGAACCTACCTCATTCTTATCCAAAATAGACTTTCGCTTCGGAGAAATAAGATTGACTTCGGAAGGCATCAACTGAGCAATTGTCTTAAGATTTTGCTCTTCGGCTACCTCATCAAAAACGCCTAAGACGTTAGCAATATTGCGTTTGTCTTTTGCAGCAGCAAAAACACAAAACGCATCAATTGCATGAGAAGCGATAGGTTGCTTTTTATCATCAGGTTTTGCCCAATCCTTATTGATCAAGGCAAACTTTTTTCTGTAATCTTGGCTGACTGTCTGAGCGTCAAGCCTATATAGATCAAAAGCAAGTGTAATTTGATTGTTAGCACACCACTCTTTGGTCAATTCACGCAACTTAGTAATAAAGCTCTTTGCAAACCAAGCTTGAGTTCCGTTGACTCGGGCAGTATTAATCTTGCCTAAAAGGCGAATAATCCTTCTACGAGCCTCTGAAAAATCCTCTAAAAAAAGAGCATGTCTGACTGCATCTTGTTGGGATCGATCCAATAATTCAAATTGAACAATCTTGGCATCTGTCAACTCTGATACTGACTTCTCAATATACTTGCAAATAGTACCTCGATCAGCAGTACCAAATACGACTTTCAAATAATTATCTGCAAGATCGGAAAGTTTTTTTCTACCGTTGAGCTTTAATTGATTACCTTCTTGGGAGCAGTAAATTAAGTTCGCTTCAGAATTAAGAATAGATCCCATATAGTTCATAGATAAACTTCTTGGAATAATATGGTCTACTTCCCCTTTATCACCAAGGTTCTTCCCTGTATATGGACAAAGACCTCTACTCGCAGATTTGATACGTTCATCTTTGCTAAGCCAGCGATCTTGCTGACGCTTCTGAGCTTTTGCCACTTTTTGTCTAATAGCCGCTGTGTTAGCACTCTTTTTAACTTCAGCTAATGATGCAGAAAAAGCAAACTGATTACTTTCTAATAAAACAACCAAATCAATTGTTTGATTTTTCAATTCTGTCGAAAGTAATTCTTCTGCCTTTAACTTAGCAATTTCATATGCTTGTCTATCCAAAATGTTTCTGAGCGCACCATCAAAGGGGCGAACTGTGTCAGCACACAATTGAACGCAACGAGCTTTACCTTGTAAATTATTTCTCCAAGCATTCTCATCCACCGCTGCTAGCGTGGTACTAATAAAGCCGCTTTTTTCTGTTTCTATGATGTTATAAAGTTGAGCCAATGAGAAAGGATTGGCAAACTTTTTCTTTTGCTCTTCTTTTATGTCTAACGCTTCAGCAATTACATCACTAACCAGTAACACATTCGACTGTAGCTTAATAAAATCCTTGTCTTCTGCAGAAAGTTTTTTGCCTTTGCTTTGCAGATACAAGGCTCTTTGGTAAAGATAGTTGAAGCTATTCCCGTACTCTTTTCTTGTTTTTTCAATCGCAGTGCAAAGACTTCTGACCGTGCTTTGTCCCTTTACCTTTCGTGTCCAGAAACTAAGATCAACCAGGTCTGAAACACACAAAATATTACCGACCAAACGCAGTATCACGGAGTCATTTTTCATCGGCGGATGAATATCCGCTCTTTCCATCAAAGGCTTCTCAACAATAAACCATAAGCCTCGCTTGGCCTTATCAACCTCATCATAGTATTGACGAACAAAGTCTAAAAATTTTTTAATGTGCTGCGACCCCAAATCCCGAGTAAGTCGTTCTTGCGCCTGATGAATTTCGTTAGAGTTTCCGCGATTAGATGAAACAAGGGTCTTGAGCAAATAGGCATCATTTTCGACCGTTCTATCCAACAAACGTTGCAGAACATAAGAGTGATACAACTTTTGGGAGGTGTAATGAATCAGCCGACCACTTTGACGTTCTAATAAGCGAGCTTTGCGATCGGTCGTTATCAAAATTGTATCCAAATTTTCATCAATCCCTTTGGATAACGGAGAACGAAGAAGGTTCTGAACCCAAATCTCCCATGTATCTCCATAGCGCTGATCAAGTAATCTCGGGCTTAACCAAAGTGTTTGATCCAATGGCGGACGTCGGTTATTTTGATCTTCGTAAGGTGGAATCGTCAGTTCTGGATTCAGGGTTTGCAATGTCTCGAGAATATCAGTCGCTCCCTCATAAGCATTTAAGACTTCAGCTCGTTGTTGCGTTAAATCTTTGGGATAATGGAAAAATTGATACGCACGAACAAGTACCGACTTTAACCGTTCCTTGTCGAACACATTATTTTTCATCGATGGATCATTGAAGTACCAACGAAGTGCTCTTAACTGTAAATTGGAGAGGTTTCCGATAAAATGATGAAATTTCTCAACTCCAGAAAAAGCTTCAATAATTGGTTTTAAACGACTGTCACGAGGAATGTCTTGCGCGATGGCTTCCAAATAAAGGCGGCGGTGTTTATGCCCAAACATGCTCTGTTCGATCATGCTTTCTGCATCATCTCTCATGACCTTAAGTGCATTCTTATACTCTTTTGTGTCTTGATGCTGACTTTTAACTACGGTTAGAAACTCCTTAGAGTCTTTTGAACTCTCTAGGAATATCTGAATTTGCCTCCTTGAGTCTGAATTATTTTGCAAATAACCATCTGTCAGAGAAGTCCATTGCGTTAACAAATTTTCATCTTCATCAAAATTGGGCAAAAAACACTTAAAAAAACCGCTTTCAACTCCTTGTAGTACAGAAAGATCTAGCTCTGATTCAAGCCTTGAGTAACCTCGTCTTCTAAGTAATGACGAAATCGCCTCCTTTTCCCGAGGAGATAGCTTTCTTTTAAGTTTTCCTTCAATCAATATGTACGTCAGGCGTCTAGCCAATACAAATCGCTGTTGTGACCGAATACGATGTCTGGTCTGTGTTCTGGCTGCCATGCTATAGGTCAGGGCATCGTTATCGGGCATATTAAGCACATAAGCGCGAGCCTCTTTTGCTTTTGGAAAGCCTGAATCTGTTGTATAAGAGAAAATTCCCGTATAACGTCCGCCCATATCAACGGCTAATGTTGATTTAACTGTCATTTTATGTTCCCTGATATGAATATTAAATCGGTTATGGATCAGTTTAACAAACAAGACTTCTGTTTGTGATGCAAATAAATATAGACCTTGTGCTTTTACAGTGCACACTTCTCAAAGCGCACCCTCTAAGGACAAAAAATCCCAGGATTCGTTAAAAATAGAGTCCTGGGATTCTGGTTCAAACTAAAAATAGCTATTAAGCACGTTTTTCCAAAATTTCAATTGCAGGTAAAACCTTGCCTTCCAAGAACTCGAGGAACGCTCCGCCACCGGTTGAGATGTAAGAAATACGGTTAGAAATGCCGAATTTGCCGACTGCAGCTACCGTGTCACCACCACCTGCGATGGAGAAAGCTCCGTTTTCAGTTGCCTTGGCAATAGCTTCAGCCATCACTTCAGTACCGTGAGAATAGGGCTGCATTTCAAACACACCCACCGGACCGTTCCAAACAATTGTGCCGGCCTTTTGCAAGATGTCAGCTAAAGCTTGAGCCGTTTCCGGTCCCACGTCCAAAATCATTTCGTCGTCTTGAACATCCTCAATGCGGCAAATACGGTGTTCGGCCGTTTCAGAAAATTCCTTGGCAACAACAACGTCTGTCGGCAAAGGAAGCGTCGCGCCCTTTTCTTCCAAGGTCTTTAAAATCTTCTTGCATTCGTCAAGCAAATCCGCCTCAGCCAAAGACTTGCCAACCTTGTAGCCGGCAGCCATCAAGAATGTGTTGGCGATGCCGCCGCCCACAATCAGCTGATCCACTTTTTGAGCAAGGTTATTCAAAATGGTCAACTTCGTTGATACTTTGGAACCACCGACAATAGCAACCAACGGGTGCTTGGCTTCTTCAACGGCCTTGGTCAAGGCTTCAATTTCGGCGGCCATCAATGGACCCGCACAGACGACATCGGCGTACTGAGCCACTCCATAGGTCGATGCTTGAGCACGGTGAGCCGTACCGAAAGCATCGTTTACAAAAACGTCACAGAGCGCACCGTACTTCTTAGAGAGCTCTTGATCGCACTTCTTTTCGCCCACGTTGCAACGGCAGTTTTCAAGCATAACCACTTCACCGGGAGCCACTTCAAAGCCGCCGTCAACCCAATTGTCAATTAAACGAACGGGGCTACCTAATAATTCAGCCATGCGTTGAGCAATCTTCTCGAGACTGTCAGCCGGGGTCTTTTCGCCTTCCTTAGGACGGCCCAAGTGACTTACCACCATCACTCGAGCCCCCGCATCACGGGCCATGCGAATGGCAGGCACTGAGGCAACCAAACGGGCCTCATTTGTAATGTTGCCGTTTTCATCACGCGGAGCGTTCAAATCAGAACGGATGAACACGCGCTTATCCTTCAAGGCTCCGGCCTTGACCAATTGTTCAAGAGTTGTCACTCGCATGGTTTATTTCCCTTAAAAAGAAAAAGACTAATTCAGTAATTATAAATGGCTCACTTTAAGACCACGGGCTCAGGTTCCAACCGCACACCGAATTTTTCCTCAACCGTGTCTTGTACAAAGGAAGCAAAATCAAGTAATGCCTGACCGTCAGCCGCGCCGTCATGGTTAACCAAAACCAGGGCTTGTTTTTCGTATGTTCCGGCAAATCCGTGACGCACCCCTTTTAATCCCGCCTGGTCAATGAGCCAACCGGCTGCTAATTTCTCACGGCCGCCCGATAAGGGATAGTGAACAATGCTTGGGAATTGCTCGAGCAATTGTTGGAAAACCTCACGCGTGACGACCGGATTTTTGAAAAAAGAACCAGCACTCGGCAATACTTTCGGATCAGGAAGCTTACGCGAACGGGCGGCAACAACCGCTTCAAAAATAGCTTGTGGCGTTGTCTCTTGAGAATCTTTAAATCCCAACGCCAACTCTTTGTAGCTCAAGTTTGCTGACCACTGGGAATCAAACGCCAACTCAACAGCAAGAACGATCCATTTTGATCCGGCTTGCGTTTTAAAAACGCTATGTCGGTAGCCAAAATCACACTCTTCATTAGTAAGCGTACGCACTAAAGACGTTTGGGGATCAAAAACTTCGACGCTTCTGACAAACTGTGCCACCTCGGCTCCGTAAGCACCGATATTCTGAACAACGGCTCCGCCGACTGTTCCCGGGATTAAAGCCAGATTTTCAGGGCCACCCCAACCTAAATCCAAAACTCTTCGGACCGTTTCGTGCCATGACTCACCGGCACCAACCTTTACAATTTTTTCGTCTGTTCGTGCTTCAAAACCCTTCATATTCATCTTGATAACCAATCGATTAACAAGATGAGAAGCAATCAGCAAATTCGAGCCCCCTCCCAAAATGAAGGGCTCAATATTCTCCCGACGAGCAAAGTCCAGTACCAGTTCCAACTCTCTACGGTCTGTCACTTCTGCAAAATAACGCGCTTTAGCACTGACAGCCATCGTATTGTGGGGCTTTAGGTCCACAAAGCTTCGAACAAGAAGCGCTTCTTCTATACGTCGAAGGACACTCGTAGTATCCAACTCATTTTCATGCATCAGTTCATCAATGGTGCCCTGCGGAATGAAGCGATCTTTAATCCCCAAAACTAAAACAGGCACATCCATTCCCATTTCAGACAGGGCCTCAAGAACACCACTTCCCGCGCCGCCCGCAGCAACACCGTCTTCCACCGTGCAAAGCAAATCATGCGTTGCCGCCATTTGAGCCAACATTTCACGATCAAGCGGTTTTACAAAGCGCATATCCACCAAAGTGGCATCAAGCTTCTCGACCACTTCACGCATCCGGCTAACCATTAAGCCAAACGCAAGAATCGCCACCCGTTTATCCTGTTTAGTGCTTTCTCGAATAATTCGAGCTTTACCGATTTCGAGAGTTTCCAGGGCTTCATCCTGAAGGACTCCGGGACCTTTACCTCTCGGATATCGGACCGCGGCCGGTGTATCCATTTTGAAGGCGGTCGTGAGCATCTTTCGACACTCGTTTTCATCCGACGGCGTCATGATTGTCATATTGGGGATACTGCGTAAATAGGCAATGTCGAAAACACCCTGATGTGTCTCACCATCAGCCCCCACCAATCCGCCACGGTCAATGGCAAACATCACTGGAAGATTCTGGATGGCGACATCATGCAAAATCTGGTCATAGGCCCGTTGGGCAAAAGATGAATAAATCGCCACCACCGGTTTGATGCCCGAAGTTGCGAGTCCTGCCGCAAAAGTGACGGCGTGTTGCTCGGCAATAGCCACATCGCGGTAGCGCTCCGGAAAACGCTTTTCAAATTCGACTAAACCTGAACCCTCTCGCATAGCGGGAGTTATGGCATAGAGTCGTTCATCGACCGCTGCCATATCGCAAACCCAGCGGGAAAACACTTCCGTGTAAGTGGGGTGTTTCGGATCAGACTTTTTCTCAACGATTCCTTTTTCAGGATCAAATTTCCCGACACCGTGATAGAGCGTGGGATTTTCTTCCGCAGGCGTATACCCCTTGCCTTTTTTTGTGACGACATGCAAAACCATGGGACCGTCAAGCGCCTTGATATTTCGCAAAACTGTTATGAGGTTGGCAATGTCGTGGCCATCGACCGGACCGTAGTAGTTAAGATCAAAGGCAGAAAAAAGCGTAGAGTGAGGCGCCACAAAGTTAACCGTGCGCTGCTCCATGCTTTTGAAAAGATTCCAAAGCTTAGGAAGCGGCTTCAAGGCGCGTTTTGAGAAATTGCGTGCGCTTGAAAACGCGTGACCGGATACAAGCTTGGCTAAGTGATGGTTTAGTGCACCAACCGATGGCGAAATAGAACAATCATTGTCATTGACGATGATTAAAAGCTTAATGCCATCCTTATATGTACCGGCATGGTTGAGCGCTTCAACGGCCATACCACCCGTCAGTGCTCCATCTCCGATAACCGCGATGTGCCAAGCGTCCTTCTCGCCGTTTAGGGCATCGGCAACAGCCATACCAAGAGCGGCAGAAATAGAAGTGGAGCTATGGGCTGTGCCGAACGCATCGTGCTCACTTTCTCCCCGCTTGGGAAAGCCCGAGAGTCCATGATATTGCCTCAATGTCTTAAATTGGTCCATTCGCCCGGTGAGCATCTTGTGGGCATAAGCCTGGTGCCCAACATCAAAAATGATCTTGTCGTAAGGCGAATTGAAAACATAGTGAAGAGCCAATGTCAGCTCAACTGCCCCGAGGCTACTTGCCAAGTGACCTCCTGTTTTTGAAACAGAGTCAACCATAAACTCTCTGATTTCCCGAGCAAGCGTCGGCAACATCGGCACAGAAAGCTTTTTCAAATCTTTCGGAGAATGGATTCTATTGAGTAAACGCATCTCTTCCCCTATCAGTGGTCTCGGCTCAAAATATAGTTGGCAATATCGGCCAGACGTTCCGTTTTGCCCTCATACTCTTTGGACAACTTTTCAATGGTCTGCAAGGCCTCAAGCGCCCGACTGATTTCATTTTGAGCCATCTTACGAGATTGTTCGAGCCCTAAAAGCGATACAAAGGTGGGTTTGTCCTCGGCCGCATCTTTGCCGGCCGTTTTACCCAAAACAGCCGTTTCAGCCGTCACATCCAAAACGTCATCGATGACCTGGAAAGCCAAGCCGATAGCGTCGGCATACTGTGCGACTAACCCAATTAATGAGGCCGGAGGCGTTTGCTCTGCACCATAAAGCCCCATGAGAGCGCTCGCCCGAACCATGGCACCGGTCTTCATCCTATGCATCAACGTCAACGTATCCAGATCAAGTTTTTGGTGAACCGATAAAAGATCCACTGCCTGACCGCCGCACATACCGGCCGATCCGGCCGCCGCGGCCAATAATTTAACCAGCATGGCAATCTGCTCACCCGGCAATTTTGTTTGTGTCAGTTCAAAAAAAGCTTGTGCCTGAAGGGCATCACCGGCAAGCATTCCCATGGCTTCGCCGTATTTTTTGTGTGTTGTGAGTTTACCGCGGCGTAGAGTGTCGTTGTCCATGCATGGCATATCATCATGAACAAGCGAATACGAATGAATATATTCAAGAGAAAGGGCAATATGGTCCAGCGCTTCTTCTTTGGCACCAACCAGTTCCCCGGCTGCGTACGCCAACAACGGACGAATACGCTTGCCGCCATCCAAAACAGCATAACGCATGGCTTCATGAAGCTTCCAAGGCAAACGATTATCCGGGGGCAATGCTTTCTTTGCGCATAGTTCAAAATGCGCCGCGCGTTGAGCGCTCCAACTCTTAAAGTCCATCCGTAATTCCTTTCTGGCGAAGCTCCGTTTCCTGCAAAGGCACTTCGGTACCATCTTCAAGCTGTCGGACAACCTCGGCTGCCTGAGCGAGTAACTCCTGACAACGAGCTGACAAGTCCTTCCCGCGCTGATAAGCCTTAACGCTCTCTTCAAGCGTAAGTTCCCCTTTTCTCATGGTCTCAACAATGGCCTGCATCTCTTGCATGGCTTCTTCAAAAGACAATTTTTGAACTGATTTCGGTTGCGCCATTTCATCCTCATCATGACATGCATATCCTACCTATTTTACCGCAGGCTCAGTTGAGGAACGCCGATGAAAATCAGCCGATGAAAATCGGCAGGGTCTTTCAACCACATAATAAAGAGTAATCCTCTAGCTCTCGATGGTTCAAAACATAGTGTCTCTTCCGGCTTTGTTTATGATCATGGCATTTTTTGCAATTTTTGACAGCTTGCTATGATTGATCCACATAAGCCTTCGTTGTCTAAAAAGTTTTGCAATTTCTGTAGATTCAAAAATGGATAAGACTATTTTTTACCGTCAATGGAATTTGCCCTGTGGGCCTATGATCGTTGCCTCTTTAAACAACAAACTAGTGATGACTGACTGGTTAAAAGGTTGGCACCATCAAACGATCCTTAACCGATTTAAAAAATTAATCAATCTTCCTTTTAAAGAATCAACAACGGCGGTCATTGATTGCACTATTGATCAACTGCAAGAATACTGCGAAGGAAAAAGAAAGCAGTTTGACCTGCCGATTGAACTGATCGGGACGCCTTTTCAGATAAAGGTCTGGCGGGCTTTGCAAACGATTGCTTACGGACAGTGCGTTTCATATGCTGACATCGCTCGAGCAATAGGACAACCAAGGGCTCTTCGCGCCGTTGGCGGCGCAGTTGGCCAGAATCCCTTATCGATTATTGTCCCCTGCCATCGCGTTATCGGTTCAAATAAGACGCTCACCGGATACGGCGGTGGTTTTGAGGCCAAGCGCTTTTTACTCAATATCGAAGGTCAGCGAGTCTGAAAGAGGCTTTCCGACAGATCAATAACCTGACAGAAAGCCTTCGAACTTCAATGATTATTTTTTCCGGATTTCGTGGCGCTTTCTCAAGTTTTCTGTGATGATGGCTAAGTCCAAATTCTCCTGTTGCAAAAGAACCAACAGGTGATAAAGCAAATCAGACGCCTCGTTAATCGTCTCTTCCCGATCATGTACGGTCGCAGCCAGTGCTGTTTCAACCGCTTCTTCTCCGACCTTCTGAGCGATTCTTTTTGTTCCTCTGGCATAAAGAGAAGCGGTGTAAGAGCTTTCTGGCGATGCGGTTTTCCGCTCAGCCAGAATTTTTTCAAGCCTGGCCAAGAATTCGTGAGCAGGAGCCAAATCACCAAAGCAACTCTCTTTTCCCAAATGACACGTCGGTCCTTGAGGATTCGCTAATATCAGCAGTGAATCACCGTCACAATCAAGAGCAACGTCAACAAAATCCAAGAAATTTCCGCTTGTCTCACCTTTTGTCCACAAACGATTTTTAGACCGCGACCAAAATGTGACTCTTCCCGAATTGATAGTTTTATCCAAGGCTTCACGATTCATGTATCCCAGCATTAATACTCTGCCTGAGACCGCATTTTGAATAACAGCAGGCATCAAACCATTGCCTTTTTCAAAATCCAAACGCTTTAAATCTTCATTACTAAGCATTTTTAACTCCATAGGCCTTGCGCATTTCAACGCCTTGGCTGATTAACCAGTTTTTAAGTTCTTCGATATTGAGAATATTTTTGTGAAATACCGACGCCGCCAATGCACCGTCAACTTGAGCCTCACTAAAAGCCTCTAAAAAATGTTCCCGTTTGCCGGCGCCCCCAGAGGCAATTAATGGCACCTGACAAATGGCTCTAACTTTTTTCAGCTGCTCAATATCGTAGCCTTCCCGTACACCGTCTTGATTCATCATATTGAGAACGATTTCGCCGGCACCCAAAGACTGCACCTCCCGCACCCAATCGAGCGTTTTCCAACTCGTGCGTCGCGTCTTACTTTCATCACCGGTAAATTGATTGACCCAATAAGTATCGCTTTGCGAGTCGTACCACGAATCAATGCCAATCACCACGCATTGCACTCCAAACTCGTCAGCCAATTGGGTAATCAATCCGGGATTGGCCAATGCCGGCGAATTAATTGAAATTTTGTCCGCTCCCATTGAAAGGATTCTGCCGGCCTCTTCAACACTGCGAATACCACCAGCCACTGCGAAAGGAATGTCAATCACTTCTGCGACCCGTCTCACCCAATCTTTAGAAACTGTGCGTCCGTCAGAAGAGGCAGTGATGTCATAGAAAACCAATTCATCAGCCCCCTCTTCGGAGTACCGTTTAGCAAGCGAGACAATATCGCCAATGATCTCATGGTTGCGAAAACGCACGCCTTTGACAACTTGTCCATCTTTAACATCTAGACAGGGGATGATGCGTTTAGCCAACATTGAATGGCCTCCTTTACCGTAAATTTTTCTTCCAAAAGAGCACGACCAATAATGATTCCGTCCACTGCCGTTGCGGACAAGGCTCGTATGTCATCTAAAGAGCCAATGCCGCCCGATGCCTGAACGCGCAATCCCGGATAGCACTGACAAAGCCACTGATAAAGCTTGACATTACTGCCCTTTAGTAGACCGTCTTTTGCCACATCAGTACATAAGACATGTTTCAAACCGACAGACAAATAGCCCTCAATCATCTCAGCCACAGTAAAGGAAGACGCCTTCTGCCAGGCCTGAGTGACCACCCTGGGGACTGCCTTTTCATCGATTTTGCAATCAAGAGCCAAAACCAAGCGATCTGCACCAAACGATTGAAACCATCGGGAAACTGTTTGAGGATCACTAACAGCTACGGATCCCAGAACGACTCGCGCAACACCTGCATCGAGCAACCCACGAACATCGGCTTCCGTACCGCTTATATCCCGAAAATCCGGTAATCTGGCAATCTGAAAATCTGGCATG